>MDTG01446528.1_pt1 | contig 20275 bp, 19 predicted proteins | sample 811421 | NCBI WGS metagenome assembly MDTG01 (sample SAMN05326645, study PRJNA326480) | marine metagenome | isolation source: seawater | place: Pacific Ocean: South East | collected 2011
GGCATAAGAATATTATTTTTGCTGCGCCAATTGATGATTCTACCACGGTTGCGGCACAGGTTAGGGCTTTCTTGGATGAGTCAACTGAACAACGAGTACGTAATGGGGAAAGTTTTGCTTTTCCTCTCGTAGATCACTGGTATAAGGATCAATATGCATTAATTTTAAGCTCAGGTAGTGATTCTGCCTTAGCAACCAAAATAAGGAATACCGAAAGTGCTTTGCTAAGTAATGCTTTGGATAAAGAATTATTACGATGGAATTGGTTCGTTTATGAGAAAAAAGAACAAACGCAGTATAGTGACTCTTTGTGGAATGATCATGGGTTTAAGGTTCGGATTCAACACGATTACATAAAACGAATAGACACTACCAACTTCATAAGCTACCGCAGATTCTTACCGGAAAATGATCGATGGATGTGGGTATGGTGGAAGGATAATGTCAAAGCTATTAGTTTTCTAGATGATGATTGGATAAACCAGACTAGAGATTCACTGAATCAGCAATTCATAAAGGGAAGAACTGATTCAATGTTTATCACTACCGAATATCGAAGAGCGGTTGAAAGCTACAGCTTCCAAAAAGATCGATACTTAGGTTATGAAACCCTGGGTACATGGCAAATGATCAATGGAGCGATGGGAGGGCCATTTGTCAATTTTACCTATTATGACGAATCTACTTCAAGGTTGTTTATGGTTGAGTATTCTCAGTTTGCACCATCTGTAAGAAAAAAACTACGCTTTGTTCGTCAGTTCAGAGCTATGGGTAGAACTTTTGAGGCAGATAGCCTTTATTTGACGCCTATTTAACTTTTATTTGAAGATAGATTTACTTACTAAATCGTACAAAATTACACCAGTGGCTACTGATAGATTGAGTGAATGCTTACTTCCAAACTGCGGAATAATTAAGTGATAGTCTGCTGAACCAAGGGCCTGATCATCTAATCCTTTGACTTCATTTCCAAATACAAAAGCAAGTCTTTTGTTAGTAATATCCGCATAACTAAAGCTTGTAATTGGAATAGATTGGTGCGTCTGCTCTACAGCAATTATACATGCATTTCTCTTCTTTAGCTTTTCAAGACAAGTACTCCATTGTGAATGGTGACTCCAGGAAACATACTCTTCCGCCCCAATAGCTGTTTTAGAAATTTCGATATTATTATCTGGAGTAGGGGTATAGCCAGAAAGAAACACCTTATTTATTCCAAATGCATCTGCATTTCTAAATACTGCTCCTACATTGTATGCACTTCTAATGTTATGAAGACAAATTATAGATTTCTGCAATAGCCATGGTTTATCCGCTTTTGAGTGGCGAACAAATAATTCTTCCGTTGTTAATTTCATTCATAATTAAGATTAGATATTAGTCTAATTAATAATTGGTTTTCTACAAAAAAATCCAATGTATACAAGCTTAGTATTAAGAATGTAATTGAAATTAGACTAAAAATCGGGTTCTAAATAATTAAACCAGCAGCCGTACCTATTATAGCTCCAAGCCGTCGAATATACCCTAATTCTTCATTAGTTGAAGTTCAAATTAAAGTTTCGATTCTAGATTCATCATATTTTTCCAATATCGATTTATTGTTAAACTAAGCTCTTCAAAAAAGTGTGAAAGCACGTACTCAACAAAAAAACTATATGGTTATTTGATGAATGATCGCGTCTTCTTCTATAGTCATGATTTTTTTCTGTTCCATCGTTGAATCTTCAAAACCAAGGATATGTAGTAATCCATGAACCAATATTCGTAGACACTCTGTATGAAGTTTTACGCTAAACTCTCTAGATTGTTCGATGATCCTTGGTAAGCAACAATAAATTGTACCTTCTAACAAGGGTCTACTGCTTGAATCCATAAATTTACTTGTTTCATGATAATGAAAGCTAATAATATCAGTAATATAGTCTCTTTGAAGGTATTCACTATTAATTCGCCTTATTTCGGCTTCGTCTACAATCACAATTTCTATGAATTCAATTGTACAGGAATGGCGTTGAATAAATAAATTAATGAGCTCATTGATAGTTGTTTCAGCTAGCGGAAATTCTAGGTTAGTGGTATTAAAAAGCTGAAATATTTTTGTAATGGACATGGATCTGAGGCGTGTATAGCTAATCCTCGAAGCTGAAATCATCATCCATTGACTCAGTGAGGGATAAAGCAACACCACACATCATCAAGTCATCTGGTAATTGAGTAAAATCTCCTGACTTAATTACTTTATCAACATTGGCATAGATACTACAACCGGCTTCTTTTTCAATAATTAATCCAGAAGTTTTACCTCCAGATTTGCCAAAAAAAGTAACTTGATGTAAAATTTCACTTGCTACAAATGCAGTACAGTTATGTAATTGAACAAAGGTATTACTCGCATACACGGATACCATATTCATAGATACACCCTGAACATGTAGTCCTAGATGGATTTCTAATGCTAATTTTCGGTTTGATTCAGTATGCTTGAGTTCTAATCGGAATACATCTTCACCTAAGGGTTTTACATCTGTATCTAAAATCTTAGCAATTGTTTCAATGTTTTCAACTGTGAATGTATGTATCATGAACTCTGATAATTTATCACTCTTGTGTGAATAGTATAGTTTAATTTATGAAGAAATGATACTAAGGTGTCTTAACTGTAATCATCTGTATTTACCGGAGTCTAAGTTTTAATTATTAATTAGCTTATAATATTCCATATTTGCGTACTTCTTGATCACTTTCCTCTCTGTTGAGAGGTAGAGTAGGGATCTGGGTGCCGAGCATTAAAGTGTTTAGCTCTTGTGATAGCTTAGCTGCTTCAGATTCATTACCGGACTCGTAAAATAGATACTGAGTAATGATTAAATACTGTCGAATTTGTATAATTTGTTCCCCTAATCGTTGTGTTTCATCATATACATTTTGAACTTGTGCTCTCAATTCACGCTGTTTTTTAACGTCACCTGATCTTCTAGAAGCTTCAAATTTATTATTTAATTCATCAAAATCTTGTTGGTATCGCTGGAATACTTCAAAATCATTAATAAATTCTCTTCTAATTATTGGCTTAATTCGATGTGCTATGATTGAAGCTTGATCTAAAGCATTTAGCTTGAGGTAATTAATAGCAAACAATGATTGAATGTTATAGCTCTCTTCGTCTGATCGAAATGGAATCTTCTCTTCAGAAAATTCTAACCAAAAACGAGCAGAATCTGGCTCATTTAACTCTTTATATCGTTCAGACAATTGTAAAAAAGTATACCGGTAATTACTGAGCATTCGGCGAATATTTTCATCGAAATACGCATTTTGATTATTCCACTCAGTAAAAGAAAAGTTGCGCAGACGTTTTGAATGAATCACAGGATCTATGTATCCCATTGTGCTAGCATTATATCTTTTTGGCATTATGCGATAGGCCTTACCCTCCGTTCTGAAGTAGGGTTGAAGATCTAGCATACTAGATGATGAGACGGTATTCGCAAAATAAATAGGACGTAACCAATTGTTTGATTGTAGTAGATCAATTATCATAAGGTCCTGTACTTGCATATAGTAAATTCCATTACCTTGCTGATCTCGTCCGTATAAACGACCTTCTACGCGCCAGTTTAATTGATCATCTAGTTCATCTAGAGGAATTTCAAAATCGACACCTGTTTTTAGTATCTGAATATTTGTATCTGGCTGTACCCCTATGGCTTCTTTGTATTTTTGATCTTCTGAGAAAGCAATTCTTAAGGACTCTTTGTTGACTGGTATAGTAATAGTTTTTGGTTCCCAGCGGTCAATTCTAGAGGTTATTTGTTCAATCTCTCGGTCTGAATAACTGAATGGTAAAGGAGCAGACTCATGTGACCATTGATTTTTTAGTTGTTTTATATACCAATCTGTATTTAGTAAACTTAGACATACAATTCTAACATCCGTTCTAACTCCCTCTACTTCTTGGGCGTACCAAAGTGGGAAGGTATCATTATCACCATTGGTGAATACTATTGCGTTTGGAGCTAATGAATTCAATAAATTTTTTGCATAGTCTGGAGCAACATAGCGGTTACTACGATCATGATCATTCCAATTCTGATAGGTCATCCATATTGGTGAGACTATAAGTAGTAAAACTAGGGCAGTAAAATTAATTGTTGAATTCTTTAACTTTGATTGAATGAATTGAAGTAGACCAGTACTTCCTAAACCTATCCATATAGCAAAGGCAAAATAGGAACCCACATAAGCATAGTCTCTTTCTCTTGGTTGATAGGGGGGTTGGTTCAGAAATACAATAATGGCTAAGCCCGTTACAATGAAAAGAACAAGAACAGCTAATGCTCTATTCCTATCTGATTTAAAATGATATAATACCCCAATAAGTCCAAGTAAAAGGGGAATGAAATAGTAGGCATTACTAGCTCTATTCTCAGGGTATTTTTCTTCTTCAAACCCAGATTGCCAACCCGTATCTTGAATATCTGCTACTCGTCCTACGAAATTCCAGTTAAAATAGCGTATATACATGTGTCTAACCTGATAGTCCCAGAAGTATTCTAAATCACTATCATAACGTGCGTAATATGATAGATGATTAGGAGCCTGTGAATGTCTACGAGGAAGCCAAACATCTTTTTGTGTATTAATTTGACCTGTTGCAGCGTCATAAGAATTTCCCTTGAGTATCGGAGTATCACCATATTGCTCTCTCTTCAAGTAGCTCACAAAGTCTTCTACAGTTTCCGGATCATTTTCATCTACTGGGGGGTCAGCAATGGAACGTATCATTATAACAGAGTATGATGAATACCCAATTATTATCATTACATAACTTATAAGGGCAATGTTCGCAAGTCGATGTTTGTGTTTCTGGGTGTAATATATACCGTAAACTAGTAAACCGATTAATAAAAATATAAAAGTAAAGGGACCAATTAATCCGTAGGAAGCATCATTAATTTTAGATGCCCAATCTGGAAGTTTTTGTATTGTTATGGGATATATAAGAAAGAATGAAAAAATTGCAATAACCCCCATTATACCAAAGGATTTTATTTCAAAGGTTTCCTTGACTTTGAAGTATACAATTAGAGCAACAAAAAATATGGCCAATAAATTAAGTAAGTGAACACCTATAGCTAGACCAAACATATATGCAATGAGAACTAACCAACGTTCACTGAATGGTTTATCATAATGCTCGGACCACTTTAATGCAAGCCAAACCACAATAGCAGTAAAAAACATAGACATTGCATATACCTCAGCTTCAACTGCATTAAACCAAAAGGTATCGGTTACTGCAAAAGTTAAACTACCAACTAATGCACCACCATAATAGGCAACTTTATCACCCAAGTTCCATTCTTGTACATCTTGTTTAAATTCTCTAATAAGTCGAATGATTATCAGATAAAGAAGCATGACTGTGAGTGCTGAAGAAAGTACACTCATGAAATTTATACTGACTGCGACATACTCGATAGGCATAAACATTGAGAACAGACGACCTAATAAAGAGTAAAATGGTGCTCCTGGAGGATGATTAACTTGTAGTCCATGTGCGACAGCAATGAATTCCCCTGCATCCCAAAAACTAGCCGTTGGAGCCATTGTCATAGTGTATACAATAAGAGAGATAAAAAAGGTTGCTAATGCCAACCACTTATTTGTTTTCTGATGTGAGTCAAACATTTAGTATAATCTTACAGCAATGATGATTGAAATTGATACAACTTAAAAATAGTTTATTGAAGCCATATATATACATAATCGTAATTATAGGGATAGCACTATTTGAATCAAAACAAAATAAGGTGTATCAACATCATTTAAGATACTATACTCTAATTAAAAATTCTCAATTTACACCAAAATAGATGAATACAATAGAAGGTAAAACTGAGGATAAGGAGCGGTTTTCAACCAAGTGGGGTCTTATACTAAGTGTGCTCGGGATTGCTATAGGAACAGGGAATATATGGCGTTTTCCACGAATAGCTGCCCAAAATGGCGGAGAAGCTGGAGCTGGGGCTTTTTTAGTAGCATGGATAAGCTTTTTATTTCTATGGTCAATACCTCTTATAATTGCTGAATATGGCATTGGAAAAAAAGGTAGAAGAGGTATTGTAGAATCTTTTGTGGCTATAGCTGGCAAAAATAAAGCATGGATGGGTGCATTTATTGGTTTTGTTGCCACCGCTATTATGTTTTACTATAGCGTGGTGGCAGGTTGGTGTTTGTATTATTTATCTCAGTCTCTTCAATTAGGACTACCAAACAGTTATGAGCAAGCGATGGATGTATGGAATTCTTTCCATGCGCAAGGTATACCAGTATTCACTCATGGTATTGTTATGATTTTGGGTTCTTGGGTAGTTATCAAAGGTATTTCATCTATTGAGAAGGTTAATAAGATATTAATACCACTATTATTTATTATTCTATTGTACTCTTTGGGCAAGGCGGTTAGTTTACCGGGTTCTTGGGCTGGTATAAGCTATTTATTTACTCCTGACTGGCGGACGTTGACTGAACCTCGTATTTGGCTTGAAGCCCTGACTCAAAACGCATGGGATACAGGCGCTGCATGGGGATTAATACTTACATATGCCGCTTACATGAGAACACACGATAGGATAACGATAAGTGCATTCCAAACAGGAATTGGTAATAATGTTATCTCATTAATTGCTGCAGTCATTATTTTTGCCACTGTTTTTGGAACTCTGGGTAATAATATCTCTAATGTTGAAGTATTAGAAATTATGCAGAATTCTGGACCAGCAGGAACGGGGTTAACTTTTATTTGGATGCCACAATTATTTGCAACTATGTCAGGTGGTGGTATATTCTCTATTCTTTTTTTCTTGGGGTTAAGCTTTGCTGCATTTAGCTCTTTGTTGTCTATGATTGAATTGGTTGTGAAGGTAGCTGTAGATCTTGGATTTAAACGCAAAAAAGCAACTATTCTGACAGGAACCGCTGGATTTGTATTTGGTCTACCATCTGCATTGAATCTTACTTTTTTTGGAAATCAAGATTTTGTTTGGGGAGTTGGGCTTATGGTTTCAGGTGCTTTTATTTCTTATGCGGTTATCCAATATAACGCAACTAGGTTTCGAGAAGAATTAGTACATCAATCAGGTGAATTAAAACCTTTGGGTAAATGGTGGGATATAGTCATTACCTATATTGTACCAATAGAAGTAATAAGCTTACTTGGTTGGTGGATGTATTTGAGTGTTACTGAATACGCCCCTGATGATTGGTTTAACCCGTTAAGCCCGTACTCCTTGGCTACTATTTTATTACAATGGGGTTTTGCTTTAGCACTTGTAAGATTGGTGCAAAATAAAATTTGGAAGAAAAATACTTAATTCCATCGTTAAATTATTAGATGGGTAAGTCGACAAAGAAATCAGTAGAACCTAGAAAGTTCATGCTTATATGTGAATAATATTTAAAGCCAAATAGACTTATGCGAAAAGAATTGTTCTTAAAAAAAAAAATTCTTAATTAAGAAAAAATACTTTTAAAATTCTAACACATCAAATAATTAGAACAATCGATATTCACAAACAAAAGGGTATTTATAATTGTTCACCACAGTATTTACAAAATAGTGCATCTCTTTCATGATTTCGTTTACCACATACTATACACTGATGCAGTTTACGCGTATTTTTCGTCATTTCATAGGTAACAATCCCTGTAGGAACCGCTATAATTCCATAACCAAGTATCATGATTATACCAGATATAAACTGGCCAAGCGGAGTCACAGGGGCTATATCTCCAAATCCTACTGTTGATAGAGTAACAATAGCCCAATATATTGATATTGGTATGTTATTAAAACCGTACTCGGGACCTTCGACTACATACATTATTGATCCAGCAAATACACATATAAGGATTACGGCAAAAAGGAAGACCAGTATTTTCCGTCTACTTTGCCACAATGCCTTGCTAATAAAGTTAGCCTCTGATAAATAATTAGCCAATTTTAAAATACGAAATACACGAAGTATTCTTAACACTCGTATAGTTACGAGGTATTGTGTACCCGGCATGAGAAGACTTAAATAGGTAGGTAGAATGGCTAGAAAATCTATAATCCCATAGAAGCTAAGTACATATTGCTTGACATTTTTTACTGTAGCAATCCTAAGTAGATATTCAACGCTAAAAAGAAGGGTAAAAACCCATTCTAAGTTCGACAGATAATCACCGTATCTTTCCCTTATGCCACTAATACTGTCCATCATGATCACAGCTACACTGAGGACTATAGCTGCAATTAAAATTATGTCAAATAATTTGCCCGAAAATGTATCTGAACCGAATATAATTATATGTAGGCGCCTACGAAATCCTTTTTTTATAGGAATATTGACAAGGTCAACTTTCATCTAGTAACTCATTCCACATTGTTACTTCTTTAACTTGTGAGAGAAGTGCTTCCGTTGAACCAATCATTTCGACCCTTTCGATAGTATCACCTTGTTGAATTGTGTTTACTATATTCTGGTCTTTTTTACTAATAATCTGTCCAAAGATAGAATGGCGATCATCCAACCAAGGTGTTGCAACATGTGTTATAAAAAATTGACTCCCATTTGTACCAGGTCCTGCATTTGCCATGGACAATTTACCGGGTTCATTGTGACGTAAGCTTGGTACAAATTCATCCTCAAAGCGATAACCAGGCCCACCTACACCGGTGCCAAGTGGGCAACCACCTTGTATCATAAAATCTGGTATTACTCTATGAAATGTCAGTCCATCATAAAAACCACGTTGACATAAATTTACAAAATTGGCGACAGTTATTGGTGTTTTATCAGAGAATAATTCAAGATGAATAATTCCTTTATTAGTGTGAAGGTTTGTTTGTATTGACATAGTTTGGATAGAAATAGTGTCTTGTTAAGATATTTAATCCACAAGATAAGATAATCTAAATAACAAGTATATAGAGTCTATACCAGGATTTTGTTTACCTGTTTGTGCGTTTGAAATATGATGAAATGCTCCACCAAAAGAAATGATATAGTTCCTGCCTATTGCTTGTTCAATAGTTGATTGCAACTCAAAATTGAAATTTAGTTTACGTCCTTTATCCGTTGGAAATGTACTCGACATCTGACTTAATCCGCCATAAATGGTATTTCGTAATCTTACTGATTTGTTAAGGCATACAGTTGAACTTATACCGAACGGATCTAGCGACCAACCACGAACATTATTGAGTTTGCCTCCCTCATCACGTTTTGAATAGGTGTAGCCTAATATGGGATGAAAGCGTGCACTTAAGTTAAAATTAGTACCAAAAATCTGCAATAAATAAGGTGAAATGAAACCAACACCAACACGCTGTGAGGATGAGTGAGGTGTTTTACCTAACAAAATATAAGAGGTTGGGGAATTAGAATACTCTAAAAAAAGAACAGGAGTCGACAAAACTAGATTCTTATGTAAAGTTTTATTAGAAATCACCTCCTGTGCAAAAATTTTAACAGGAAAAAGTCCGACTAGTAAGACAAATACAGATAGTAGTATAAAACATAAGCTCTTTATCACATTCATAGAATCATTTGAAAAAGAGAACATAAATAAATGGTATTACTATGATCTTTTTTTCATTTGGTATACCCTGTGAATAGCAAAGCCTAAGCGTATATCACCATCCCAAAATGAGTCAGAGGTTTGTTTAATAATGTATTGCTCAGTAAATAAATACCCTGATTGTAAAAATAACTGGAATACATGACCACCTGTTGCAATTTCATAGCTAAATGCCCAATGTCTTACAGATTCCGGATCAGTATTAATAGGTATTGTTTCAAAACATAAAAAGTTTTTCTCATTAAGTTTTAACCTACCTAAAAATAGGGTACTAAAAATGGTGTGATCAGGGTTATTTGTATTTTGTGAAACAAGGGTATTAAAATGGGATAATGATGGACTTAATTGTAATGAAATTCTGTTTCCAAATTTCCGAGCTATAAAAAAACTACTATGATAATTTAAACGCTCAATAAAACTATAATTGAATCGCCGTTCCTCTAATGTCTCTAAGCCTATATTGAAGTAAATACCCATACTTATAGGTTTATTTCCGAAACTATTTTGTTTATATGGCATCCATTTTAATCGTAAGTCAAAAACATCATCAACACTGGTACGCCCAAGGCCAAGGCTTAAATTCTTGGTTATACCATAATCTACTGCAAGGTGGACAGCAGCATTGTTGTCTAGACCAAACAAATCACCCCATCCGCTACGAATAGTTCCAAAGGAATGTGATATTGCACTTTGCATTTCACCTTCAGGAACAATACTTACTGTTTGTGCAGTGACCAAAGAAGTACTAGAAAATAACTCTATATCGGGCACATTTTTTGTAGCCCTTTTTCTTTCCATTTGCGCCTGAGCTAAATCAAAAACTAGTAAGAATAACAATATAAAGAGCAATGATCTCATGGCGAATAGTTAGAGTAGCTAAATATACAACTATTGTCTGACTAACAGAACATCAATATATATTTTTTGAATTGGATCTACTTTAATGATAAAAAAAGATGGGGGTATAATATCATAGTCATCAAGTTTTACTATCCATTCAGCTGTTAATTTTAAGGCATTGTCTATCATCGTTAAATTTCCTTTTACCTCGATTTCCTGTGATACTCCATGAATACTAAAGTTACCTTTGGTTCGTATACTCTGTAACTGAGTATTTTTAAAATCAATGCTATCTAAAAGTATACCATAGAACTCTGCAAAGGGATATTTCTTTGTTTCTAAGGTTAGTCGCATGTCCTTATCTCTTTTTTTAATACCACTATCTAAAGTCTCTAAGTCTAAATAAAAATCAACTGTATTTTCTGAAACATCAATAAGCCCAGTTAACTGGTTACTTGAACCTGTAAATTCATAGTATGGTATACTAGAAGTAAAAGAAGCTGTACCAACTTCCGAGTAATAGCTTTGAGCCAAGACCTGCACTGATATAAATACCATAAATTTCGCAGTAAAGAAATAAAACTTGAGATTAGAATTAATTATTTTTTGCACCTTCATTGATCCACGATTTTATAATTTCTATTTCATTGCCTGTTAAGTAAGGTCCACCCGTTGGCATTTGCTGAAGCTGGAATTGTGGTCTCTCTAACAATACATCATATAAACCACTATTCAAAGCATCACCAGGAACAACAATATTCTCTTTCCAATTAGTACCAATATTACTCATGACTGCGTCATAGCTACTTAGGTTTATACCTGCGACATTACCATGGCAAGAAACACAATATTGCTTTAGAATAGGTTCTACATTAAGCTTAAACGAAACATCTTGTACTTCTTCTCCTTCAATATTTTCTATATTAGTCATACAGCTAAGAGTCAATAGCCCAGCTAATAGTAACGTCAATAGATAAGTTGACTTGCTTTTATAATAGTAAGACATTGATATTAGTGTATTGTACATTCTTGACTATTTATACTTATTTAAAAATTATTTGAATGAGTAAATTTGTTTACCTCTTTTATATTTTTTCAAAGCAAACAAAAATTTAATATTTAAGACTATAGTTTGTATTTAATACTTAATTATCTATCGAATCAAAAGTTTGGAATATGGAAAAAAAGCATGCCGAATCGTTACTTAATACATATATCAAATCAAATTCTCTATTAAATCATTCACATATGGTGGCAATTGCTATGCAGGCGAGTGCCAAAAAACTAGACAAAAATGAAAATACAATTCATGACTGGTGGTTATGTGGATTATTGCATGATATTGACTGGGAGATATATCCAGATCAACACCCCAACCATGCTGTAGAGCACATATTCCCAATATTAGAATTATCAGATGAAATACAACATGCAATCCTAGCTCACGCACCCGAACGAACAGGGGTAACTGCCGAAACTGAAATGGACTGCTATTTATTTGCCTCTGATGAGTTATCTGGTTTCATACATGCTGTATCATTAATTCGACCAACAGGATATGATGGGATGAAGGTGAAATCGATCACTAAAAAATTAAAAAATGTCAACTTTGCTGCGAATGTTTCTCGTGACGATATATATCATGGTGTCGAGCTTATTGGTGAAACATTAGCCGATCATATACTTTTTTTAATTAATGTTTTTCAAGACGCTAAGCAAAGGAATCTAATCAACTAATTATACATTGAATATCCAGAAAATATTTATACAAGTCTTATCTTTTTAATACAACTCGCTGACATATATCAACACCTATGAAACCATTTGTACTGCAAATAGTATTATTTTTTGCCTCTTTTTTATTGGTGTTTAGCCCTAGAAATTATCTTTTACATTCCAATGGATTCCTCGATAGGTCATTTTCTCCTCAAGATGATATTTCATTGTACTTTGATCGTGCACTACCAATGGATAGTGTTTTTAACGTGTTAGTAAAAGAAGGGTTATACATAAACTCAGACGTTTTTGAATGGGCAAGACGACTATCAGGTTGGAAATCAGTACCAAGAGGTCATTATTTAGTAACTAAGAGCAGTTCTTTGGATCAATTGCTAGAAAAACTAGGAAGGGGTTTGCAAGATCCAATTTCATTGACAATACTTCCTGGGAAGAGTATTGAATCAATAATTGACCAACTCGATCAACAAAGTTTATATAATGAGAATGATTTCCTCGAAGTCCTAAAAGATGATACGTGGCTATCGAAAATTAACTCAGATACAACTCGAGTACTTGGACAATTATATCCAGAAACCTACAGTGTTTATTGGACCGATAAACCTAAGACTATCATAAGTCGATTAATAGACGAAAATACTAAAGCCTTATCAAGATTTATAGACGGAGATCCATACACATCATCCCGATGGGAAGAAATTATCATCATGGCTTCAATCATAGAATGGGAATACAGATTTGAGGAGGAAAAAAAACGTATAGGAGGACTATATTGGAATCGTTTAAATAGTAATATGAGATTACAAGCGGATCCAACAGTAAATTTTGCTTTGGGCCAGCGCAGAAGGTTACTGTATAAAGACTATAGTTTTGAGCACCCATACAATACCTATCAAATTAATGGTTTACCACCTGGCCCTATAACCAATCCTTCTTACAGCAGTTTAGAGGCTGCTGCATGCCCAGAACGTCACGAGTATTTGTATATGGTAGCTAGTCCTAAAGGCACACACACATTTAGTACTAGTTATGAAGACCATCTAAAGGCTAGCAAAATATGGAGAGATTGGATACAAGAGCAGTACCGAATCAAAAGGGATCGTGAACAATCATCCTTCTAAACGACTCAATTTTGTTCATTGGTAGTTTTATAAGAAGGGATATGCTGAATAAATACGGAAGAATTAACGTGAGTGTTATGGAAATCTATAGTAAATGCATGTCCTTTGTAGGGCGAGGATTTTTTAATTCTATTTTTTAAGGCTTTAGGATTTTTAGCTGAGTATAATTCGCGCATGACATAATATGCTACATCGAACCCTATATAACTAAAGTTAGTAGGATATTCACCATAGCGTTCTTTGTATGAAGAGGCAAATAATTGAGTCTTACTTTGAGTAGTGTCGACAGCAAAGCCTCTACTAAAATAAATATCGGTTTCTGGTAGTCTAGATGTATTAATATTCACACCACCCCATTCTTCTGATCCTAGGATGTCAATGGTACTTCGCATAGCTTCTAGGTCTGTAAGAAGTGATTCTATTAATGTTTGAGCAATCGTTCCCGTAAATGGGGCATAAACCGCATCAATGATAGTTACACTATCTAATGTATCGGTGGTGAAAAATTGGGTGAAATCTGTTATTCCATAGCCTCGCTCCTCAAGGTTTTCGACAAAATTATAGGCTACAAAAGCTCCTAGTCGCTCAGATTCTCTGAGAAAAAAGTGAGCCGCTGTTTCCCCTAAACTACCTTTTTCGGCTATGATGCCGAGAGTATCGTAGCCAAGATTTTCTACAGCATACCTAGCCAAGTTTGCCCCTTGAGAACTAAAACTAGGGTTAACTTGGAACATGTAATTATTATGAAGATCTAAACTATCGGCATTGGCTAGAGGTAAAAATAGTGGAGTATCATATTGTTCAGCAAGTGGAGCATATGATTGGGCTTCATTAGAATATAGGGGTCCAATTATTGCACTGACTCGATCAGAAATAACCAGGGACGAAAATTGAGTATGTGCAAAATGAATAGAGCTTGATTTTTGGATACTTAGTTCACTATTTGTAGTTGTGGTATCACTGGTAGATCTATAAATAAGAAAAAATTTTGCATCTGGGGTGTTGGCATTGAATTCTTCTGCTGCAAATGACATACCTTTATATAAATCCTGAACTACAGTGTATCTAGGATCATCTAACGAATACATGGGAAGTAATATCCCCAACCGGTAATGAAAACCATCAGGCGCACTATGCTGCTTCAATGGATTATATCTATTTCGGTATTGAACAGGTAGGGATAATTGCTGTTTAACTTTACTTAAGGTTAAATTATTACTCTCGCCTGACTTTTCAGCCAAATGTTCTATATCTGATAATAATGAATTAGCAAGCTCATAAGGAATAGTGTATATAAGCTCTTCCAAAATACTAGCTTTAAGCTGAACAGGGTAATTATCAGTAAGTATTTGTACTAAATCAGTTGGACTTAAGTACCCTAATATATCTCCGACGAATGTAGCTGCTCTATTTTTTTGATCCACTGTTGAACTAGAATGAATAGATAGGGCATATGATTGCTCTAATGCGGTAGAATAATTTTTTAAATAGAAAGATATTTTAGCTATTGCTAAACCTGCTTCGATATTCCACCAAATAGACTCTTCTGAATTAAAAATATTGATCAAGCTTGAAAAGTAAATTAAAGCTTGGTTATAATCTCCTAAACGTAAATAACTACTAGCGAGATAATAATATTCAGCTTCAAAAGTAGGAGTGGAGTATTGTTGTATAATAATACTATCTAAGCCTTGTTCATATAAGGATAGAAGTTCCTGATACTGTACTTGCTGTGGTAGAGTTTGGGCTAAAACTATGTTCTCGGACGAAACCGTTGCATAAGCTGACATGAACAATGATATTTGTAAATAAATAACCGATTTTGTCATAGTTAAACCCTATCCTTTATTCCCATTCAATAGTAGCAGGTGGTTTTGAACTTATATCGTAAACCACACGATTAACACCGTTTACCTCATTTATTATACGATTAGATACATCTCCTAAGAACTCATAGGGAAGAAGAGCCCAATCTGCTGTCATACCATCAGTTGAAGTTACCGCTCGTAGAGCAATTGTATATTCATAAGTTCTTTCATCACCCATAACACCCACACTTTGCACAGGTAAAAGTACTGCTAAGGCCTGCCAGATTTTATTATATAGGCCAGATTCACGAAGAGAGTGAATGAATATGGCGTCTGATTCTCTCAATATGCGTAATTTTTCACGACTAAGTTCTCCAAGAACTCGAATACCTAAGCCAGGTCCAGGAAATGGATGTCTATCGATAAAAAGACTGGGTATACCTAACGCTCGACCCACAATTCGGACTTCATCTTTGAATAACTCCCGTACAGGTTCAATGAGTTTGAGCCTCATTTTATCCGGTAAGCCGCCGACATTATGATGTGATTTTATAGTTGCTGATGGACCTTTAAATGAGACACTTTCTATAACATCTGGGTATAGAGTGCCTTGAGCTAAATACTTAAATGAATCTATGTTTTTCACTTCCTTGTCAAATACATCAATAAAGGTTTTACCAATAATCTTTCGTTTTTTTTCTGGATCAGAAATACCTGTTAAACGATCTATGAATAATTCAGACGCATCTATTCCTTTCACAGGTAAATGTAACTCTTCTTCATAAAGTCGCAGGACATCACTGAATTCATTCTTTCGTAATAATCCATTATTCACAAAAACACATAATAATTGCTCACCTAGTGCTTTGTTCAGTAGGGTAGCAACAACGGTAGAATCTACACCACCAGACAATGCGCAAAGTACTTTATCATTACCCACTTTAGCTTGTATTGCTTCGGTTTGTTCGTCGATGAATGAAGAGGCAGTCCAGTCACCAACTAGACCACAAATATCTAGTGCGAAATTAGAAAGTAATCGTGTTCCAAATTCAGTGTGTACTACCTCTGGGTGAAACTGCACTCCAAAAATTGGTTTATGAAGATGCTTAATAGCAGCAACATGAGTATTTTTGGTGTGTCCTATGATGACAAAATTTGAATCTAAGTCTTCGATTTGATCACCATGTGACATCCATACTACTGATTTTTGCGGGATTTCTTTAAGCAGGTCACTTCCATTGTCAATTAATAAATGAGCCCTTCCATATTCTCTTTTTTGTGCCCTTTCAACAGAGCCAGGTTTTAAGTTATGTGACAATAGTTGAAGGCCATAACAAATACCTAAAATTGGTGATTTAAATTCGAAAATTTCGGGTTGAAGAGGTGGTGCTCCATCATCATTTACACTCATTGGACCACCAGATAGTATAATTCCTGAAGGTTGAGGGGTGCTGACTTGAGCTAAATTTACATTATATGGATGAATCTCGCAGTAGATATTGAGTTCTCTAAGACGCCTTGCTATCAGCTGGGTAAATTGAGAACCATAGTCTAATATTAGAATCCATTCGTTATGACGACTCATACTATTTAAATAAGTGCTTGATAGGCTTTGGAATCTAACAGTTCGGATTGTTGATCGGGATTCGAAATAGTAATTTTGATCATCCAGCCTTGCCCATAGGGATCATCATTAACTAATTCAGGTTCATCTTCAAGAGCTTCATTAATTTCTATAATTTCTCCATCTAATGGAGCATAAAGGTCTGATACAGTTTTTACCGCCTCTACGGTACCAAAAGTTTCTTCTTTTTCGCATAAATCCCCAATTTCATTTAATTCAACGAAAACAATATCTCCTAATTCTCCTTGGGCAAAATCAGTTATTCCAATAGTAGCAGTACCATTATCATGAATATTAATCCATTCATGATCTTTAGTGTAAAACAGATGTTTTGGTGTATTCATAGATGTGCAAATTATTTAAAAATTCAGCTTTTCTTCTGATTTGTAGGTAAATGAAGTTTCAAGATATTTGGTACTAACAGAGCCTTGATTAAAGCTTGGGTCAGCCATCAATTGAATGTGATAAGGAATAGTCGTTTTGATACCCTCTATAATAAACTCTTGTAGTGCTCTACGCATTTTAATAATTGCTTCAGGTCTAGTTTTAGCAGTAACAATTAGTTTAGCTATCATTGAGTCATAATTAGGAGGAATCCGATAACCTGAATAGACATGTGTATCTAGCCGAATACCTTGACCACCAGGAGGATGGAATACCGTAATTTCACCTGCAGAAGGTCGAAAATTAAACTCAGGATCTTCTGCATTAATTCTGCATTCAATAGAATGTCCTGTTAAATTAACCTGATAATCTGCGATAGACATTCCAGCGGCAACTTTAATTTGTTCTTCAATAAGGTCAAATCCCGTAATTTGTTCTGTAACTGGATGTTCAACCTGTATTCTTGTATTCATTTCCATAAAGTAGAAATTAAGCTCATCATCGACCAAAAATTCGACAGTACCAGCACCCTCATATTTAACTGAAAGAGCCACATTTACAGCGGCCTGCCCCATTTTTTCACGTAAATCAGCTGTCAAAAGAGGAGATGGGGCTTCCTCTAAGATTTTTTGATGTCTGCGTTGTAAAGAGCAGTCTCTTTCACCTAGTGAGATAGCATTACCATATTGATCGGCTAAAATTTGTATTTCAACATGATGAGGGTTTTGAATAAATTTTTCTATATAAACTTCTGGATTATTAAAAGCTATTTTAGCTTCATTTTGACACATCGCAAAATTTTTCTGAAGTTCAGATGCGTCAATTACTACTCTCATTCCACGTCCACCGCCTCCAGCAGAGGCTTTAATAATGACAGGGAATCCAATTTTATCACAAACTGTTTTAGCATCTTCATAACATGTGACAACACCATCGCTACCTGGGACAACGGGCACTTCGTTATTAATCATCGTTGCTTTTGCAATGGCTTTATCACCCATAGATGAGATAGCTTGAGGTGAGGGGCCAATAAACTTTAAATTATGCTCATCACAGATTCTAGAGAATTCTGCATTTTCAGCTAAAAACCCATATCCTGGGTGTATAGCGTCTGCATTTGTGATTTCTGCCGCAGCTAATATCGAGGTAATTTTCAAATAGCTATCCTTGCTTGAAGCTGGACCGATGCATACTGCTTCATCGGCAAATTTGACATGCAAGCTATCTTTATCAGCTGTCGAGTAAACGGCTACAGTCGGTATACCCATTTCCTTGCAAGTACGAATTATACGAAGGGCTATTTCACCTCTATTTGCAATTAAAATCTTGTTAAACATGTAGACTAGTCCTTAGAAATTGAATAAAGAGGCTGGCCGTATTCAACCGGTGTTCCATCAGTTACCAATATTTCAGTTATAATACCAGAACAATTTGATTCAATTTCATTCATAATCTTCATGGCCTCAATTATACAAAGAGTTTGCCCAGCTTGAACCTTGTCACCAACTTTTACAAATGGGTCTGAATCAGGGGATGCTGCTTGATAAAATGTTCCAACTATAGGCGCATCAACGCTATTAGAGGGATTGTTTGTAGGGCTTGCCGGTGCTGGAGATTCCGTATTCTTAGAAGCTTGTGGAGCGGCAGTTTGAGGGGCCTGAGCCACTACTGGTTGGGTAAAGCTAATCTGTGAGCTTTCCGAGAGTTTTTTAACTTTAATTTTAAAGTCACCTTCTTCGATAGCGACTTCATTTACTTCACTCGCTGCAATAAGATCAATTATCTTTTTTATTAATTTTAAGTCCATAATAGATAGTTAGCTCTTTATAAATTAATGTAGAATTTTGGTTTAGATAGTTAATTCTATTTTGCTCTTTCCAAGTAGGTACTATTTCTAGTATCTACTTTAATTAATTCACCCTCATTAATAAAAAGAGGTACATTAACAACAGCCCCTGATTCTAAAGTAGCTGGCTTAGAACCACCCTGAGCAGTATCACCTTTAACACCTGGGTCTGTTTGTTCGACTCTTAATACTAAGTGGGCGGGCGGTTCTGCATAGAGAACTTTCTCATCGTCGGCGTTAAATAAAATAGTACAATTTTGGCCTTCTATTAAAAATTCTTTGCGTTCTACTTGACTGGGGAATACTGGAATCTGTTCAAATGTTACGTTATTCATGAAATAGTATGATTCACCATCGTTGTATAAGTATTGATATTCTCTAGATTCAACGCGTACAGCTTCTGTTTTCTCGCCAGAACGCCATGTTTTATCAATATTTTTCTCGTTTACAATACCTTTTAATTTAGTGCGGACAAATGCTGGTCCTTTACCTGGTTTGACATGTTGAAATTCAATAATGGAGTATAAAACACCATCTAAATTTAAAACCATTCCGTTTCGGAAATCGGCAGTAGATATTTTGGACATCTAGTAGAATTAAATTTGTAGATACCGAAAAATAAAGCTACTTAGCCTGACTAACAAGTTTTAAGAAAATTAAACGCTATAAGAAGTTGCTGATAATATTATATGCTATTGCAGCAGGGCATATTATATACATGAATAGGGGCCAAATTTTAGCAAATAGGCTTTCTTTGATAGTTGGGAAGCCATACTCAAGTTCATTGAAGGCTTGTTCTTTTCTCCAGACTAAAGATACGAATAAACAGATTAATAAGCCTCCAATAGGTAATCCTAAGTCACTAAAGATATAACTGAAACTGCCAATTAAGCTTGTCTGGAATGCTATAATCATTGAGACAATAGTAACCCCAAGTCCTACAAACCAAGCAGCATTTGAGCGTTCCATTTTATGCTCATCTATAACATAGGAAACAGGTACTTCTAATAATGATATCGTTGATGTTAAGGCAGCAATACTTAACAGTAAGAAAAAAACTACACCAAGGCTTACACCGATAAATCCCCCAATTGTATGAAACAGAGCCGGTAGAATTTGAAATACCAAATCAGTACTTGATGCCAGTTGATCACCCACAAATATTTCTATTCCAGCGCTTCTTGCAACATACATTGCAGGTATGATGAGAAGACCCGCCAAGAAAGCTATCCCAACATCCGCTAATGTTACAAATGCAGCTAATTGTGGAATATTTTCTTTTTTA
>MDTG01077669.1_pt1 | contig 20274 bp, 18 predicted proteins | sample 811421 | NCBI WGS metagenome assembly MDTG01 (sample SAMN05326645, study PRJNA326480) | marine metagenome | isolation source: seawater | place: Pacific Ocean: South East | collected 2011
AGTTTATGAATATCAACTTACTATTATATGTAGTCAAAACAATGAAATCAAAGCTTGGTGGATTGCAAATGAAAGTGCAAATGAGTTAAAAATTAATTACCACCAATAAATTCTAAACTTAAATCTAAAAAGATCATGATTGAAGAGCATTGCTTAGAAATAGATTTATCAAAAGAAGAAAGAAATAGATATTCACGGCATATTTCTCTCTTTCAAATAGGTGAGATAGGGCAAAAAAAGATTAAAGCTAGCTCAGTAGTGTGTATAGGAGCAGGTGGGCTGGGATCTCCTGCCCTTACTTATCTTGCCGCTGCAGGGGTTGGCCATATAGGCATTGTAGATTTTGATAAAGTTGATATTTCTAACCTCCAAAGGCAAGTAATACATGGAGAATCATGGATAGGTAAATCAAAAGTCGATTCAGCAAAATCTCGAATTAAAGAAATAAATTCTAATATTAAAGTAACATTATTCAAAAATATAATAAATAAAAATAATATTCTAGAAATAATTAAATCATTTGATATTGTTTGCGATTGTACAGACAATTTCCCAAGTAGGTATTTAATTAATGATGCTTGTTTAATTCATAATAAACCTTATATTTATGGCTCAATTGAATCTTTTACAGGGCAAGTAACTGTATTTAATCTTAAAGAAGATAGTCCTAATTTAAGAAGTATTTTACCAGAGCCTCCTCCTCCAAATTCATTGCCAACATGTTCTCAAGCAGGTGTTATGGGTGTATTACCTGGAATAATAGGCTCTATTCAAGCAACAGAGGTAATCAAAATAATAGCAGGAATAGGAGCCCCACTAGATGGGAGGCTTTTAGTATTTAATGCTTTAGATATGCATTTTAAAGAATTTAAAATTCCTATGAATAAAGAAAAAATAAATATAGATAAGTTAATTGAATATGAGGGTTATTGTTTTGACGAAAATATAATAAGAGAAATAGAATTCATAGAATCAAGTAATTTAAACAAGTTAATTTCTGCAAATAATAATAAATTTATAATAATAGATGTTAGATCATATGAAGAAAGATCCAAAAATCATATCTCAAATTCATATTGCTACCCGCTTCCAGATATTGAAAATGGATTTATCATTAATGAATTAAAATCTATATGTAAAGGCAAAACAGCAATAATTTATTGTCAATCAGGCAAGAGGTCATGCAAAGCTATTATTGAATTAAAAAAATATGGAATCAAAGCTATAAATCTGAAAGGAGGAATTGATCAATGGGAATGTGAAAAAGAGAGATAATTTTAATAATCGACACCTCTTTTTAAATCAACACCTTTTTCTGCATAATGTTTGTGGCATACCATTTCAGAATGAACACTTGCTAAATCAAAATATGCAGGCTGATTTTTACACCTTCCTGTAATAATTACTTCAGTTTCAGAGGGCTTCCTTAAAAGGGTTTGAACTATTGGCCCATCTGAAAGTAGTTCTAGATCAACTGTAGGATTTAATTCATCTAAAATCACAGTTTTATATAAGCCACTTGAAATAGCAGCACTTGCTATTTCCCAAGCTCTCTCTGCTTCTACATAGTCAATAGATTGTTGTTGTCCACGCCAAACAATTGCATCTCTACCTGATCTGAGATGATCCACTAAATTTGGATAAATCTCACGTAATGCTGCTATTGCAGCATCCTCTGTATACCCTGTTCCACCCTTAAGCCATTGCATTATTAAAACTCTATGACTTTTATCTTGGCTTATCCCTCTACCAATAGCTTGCAAAGCTTTCCCAAGAGCACTGGTGGACTTACCTTTTCCTTCACCTGTATAAATTTCAATGCCACCAAGGTTTGGTGAAAATTGTATTTTCTCTTCGATCCCTAAGGCTTTTTGAGGTCTCATCTCAGAATGTAACTGAGCAATTTTTATCAGTTCATTTGGTGCTGCCCTACCTGTAACTATAATTTCCATTCCGTTTGATCTTGAATTTAAAGTTCTTACTACTTCTTGAACTTTTAATAATCCAAGTTCAAGTACAGGATTTAATTCATCTAAAACCAAAACTGAATAAAGAGAACTAGCAATTGCACCTTTAGCAATATCCCAACCTCTTTGAGCTTCTTGCTTATCAAATTTAGTAACTTCTTCAGCAGTGAAAAAATCGGCTCTACCAGTTCGTACTTGATCTATTAGATGAGGGAACCCTTGCTGGAGAGCATCAATAGCAGGATCCTCGTCATAAGATCTACCTGGACCTTTTAAAAATCGTAATAATAGAACTCTCGTTTGCTTTTTTTCGCAAATACCTAAACCAATAGTTCTTAAAACAACTCCAAGAGCTGCTTGGCTTTTACCTTTACCGTCACCATCATAAATATGCAATTGGCCGATATTTCTTTCTTGACTATCATTGGCGGTTACGATTCCAATTCCTCTTGTATTACTTTTATCTTCTTTAGACACTTTAGCTCCACCAAGAATATTTATAATATTTTGCCGTTCATAATATTATATAAATTTTGTATAAAGCTTAACTAGATTTTTATTGAAGTTATGATTTAAGTAAAGGTTTTCTTGATGTGGAATTTAAGCAACACGAACCACTTGAAAAAAATCAGTTAAAAAAACTGCAAGACTTAAGAGGTTTTATTCAAAATTTTAAAAGTATTGTCATTGCATATTCTGGAGGTGTTGATAGCACTCTAGTAGCAGCAATAGCATATGAACAACTGAAATCACAAACACAAGCTATCACTGGTATTTCCCCCTCTCTTGCACCACATTTATTAATTGAAGCCAGACAACAAGCTAATTGGATAGGAATTAAACATACTGAATGCGAAACAGATGAAATTAATAATCCAAATTATTTTCAAAATCCAAAAAACAGATGCTTTACGTGCAAAAAAGAATTGCATAAAAATCTAAAAAAAATTGCATTAGCTTCTAATAATTCTCAAGTATTTGATGGCGTTAATCATGATGACTTATCTGATTATAGACCAGGTATAGAAGCTGCAAAATTAGCCAATGTCGTTTCGCCTCTCGCAGAGCTAAAAATCTCTAAATCAGATGTTAGACAAATTTCAAAATCACTTGGTTTCCCATGGTGGGACAAACCAGCACAACCTTGTTTAGCCTCAAGATTCCCTTATGGAGAATCAATCAGCTCCAAAAGGCTAAAGCAAATTGCTAAAGCTGAAGCTTGGTTACTGTCTAAAGGTATTAATGAAGTGAGAGTTCGAGTACATGGATTAAGCGCGAAAATTGAATTACCCAATGATCAAATAGATTTCTTTATTAAAAATTTTTCATTCGAAAAAGTAGTAGAGGAATTTATCTCAATGGGATTTAACTGTGTAAGTCTTGATCTCGAGGGATTAGTAAGTGGGAAACTCAATAGGGTCAAGAATTTGGAAAAAATTGGAAATAATTAATTAGCAATAGTTCTTTTTAATTCATTTAAAGAACTTGGTGTTTCTCTCCTTAAAGTCCTAAGTGAAAATTTTTGAGCAAAAAGTTCCCTTTTTAGCAACTCGCAAGCTTTATCTGGCATTGTATGTTTTCCACAAGTAAAAACGTCAACCGCCGCATAACCAACTTCCGGCCAAGTATGTATAGAAATATGAGACTCGGCTAATAAGGCAAGACCAGTAACACCTTGAGGATAAAATTTATGAGTTATGAGATTTAAAAGAGTGGCACCTGAAAAACTTGCAGCAAGTTTAAGTATTGATTTTATGTAATTTTCATCATTAAGTTTGCCTTCTTCGCATCCATACAACTCAAGAATATAGTGCTTACCAATCAGTTCAGTTGGATTAGAATTTTGGTTGGCTTGTTTAATTATTTGTTTATTCCACCCAGGATTAGGATGAGAATTTTCTAGAAGGTTATCCATAGAAATATTGTGTAGTTATTAACAATAACCGATAACAATTTAAAAATTAAGATTTCAAATAAACTATTTGTGAATCTTTCTCCCAAGGCCCCTCAAAAGCCTGTAAATGCGTTGCAGTAATCAAACATTGATTCTTTTTCCCAACAGCTTCAAGTAATAACAGCTGACGTTCAGGATCTAACTCTGCAAGAACGTCGTCTAAAAGTAAAATTGGAGTTTGTTCAAATATCTTTTCAAGAAGATTAAGTTCAGCCATCTTCAAAGCCAATATTAAACTTCTTTGTTGTCCTGAAGAGGCAAATCTTTTTGCAAGACTTTCATTTACTAAAAAATTTATTTCATCTCTGTGCGGACCAATTTTACAATTACCCGAATTAGACTCAGATTCTCTTTGGGCAAGCAATTGATCTTGAATATTTAGGCGTAAATTCTCTTCATTTTCTTCTTCAACAAGATAACAACCTGGTAAGTATTCAAGTCTGAGATTTTCTCTGCTAAGGCTAAATTCCTTTTGCCACACATCAGCAATAGGCTGCAAATAATTCAATGCTCGTCGACGCCTTCTATGTATTCTTGTACTAATTAATGCCATTTGATAATCAAGAGCATCTAAGATATCATTTCTTTCCTGATTAGATAGAAATTTTAATTGATGCCAAAGCTTGCTTCTATGTCTTATTAATTTGTTAAATCTTCCAATTAAATCAGAATAAACTGGTTCTAATTGTTGAACTAATCTATCGAGCCATATCCTGCGAATAGATGGATCGCCTCTTACTAAATTTAAATCAAGAGAACTAAAACAAACACATCTAGCAGAACCTATTAAATCTGTATGCCTCTTGAGAGGTTTTCCGTTTCGAATAATCTTCCTACCTCCTTTGTCTCTCAATTCAATAATTAACTCTTCACTATCAACTAAAGCTTTGATATTTGCGCAATTTTCATCCCATTGAATCAAATCTTGATCTCGACTCGATCTATGAGAACGGAGAGTTCCTAAAACCTCAACAGCCTCAAGAATATTTGACTTACCAACACCATTTGCCCCTACAACCAATAAACGATTTTTTTCTATTTGAAGTAGAAATTTTTTATGGTTTCGAAACCTATTAAGTTCTAAATTATGAATTTGAATAGTACTGTAAAATTAAATCTTAAATAAATTTTACAAGGGTATTAAAAAATTTACCCATATTAAAAACTCAAAACTAATAAGGGCATGTAGCTCAGTTGGATAGAGCATCAGATTCCGGTTCTGAGAGTCGGGGGTTCGAGTCCCTCCATGCTCGTTATTTCTCTAAATTTTCAGTCCCATTGTTCTGATTCCACCAGGATCAATTAAAAAGCCATGATATTTAAGAGCACTATTTGCAATCTCTGGTGAAGCCACTGAAATGCTGCAGCCGGGCATTTCCTTGCGAATAATTTTTAGAATTCTATGAATTAAAACTGATATAAGAACTTGCTGTAATTCTCCTGGTTCCGCTGATATGTCCCATAAATTTGCATTAAGACCTTTATCACTAGTCACACGAACAAATCCGGCCAATTTATTTGTTTTCTCTTCAAAAATAGATAAAAAATTATCACTTTTCTCTAAAGCTAATGCAAGCTTTTTAGGTGGATGAAGCTCAAATCCACATTTCCCCAAAAGTTTATTAATTGATTGAGGCGATGGTGCATTAGAAAAATCTAAATAGTAGCCATCTGGGACCTTAGGAGCTTTTGAATATAGATGAGGGAAACTAAGCATCAATCAACCAGTATTCCTCATTCCTGCAGCAATTCCATTAATTGTCAGCAAGGCTCCTCTCAAAAGTTCACTTCTACTATAAGTTCTATTTGAGTCATCATCAAACATAGATGATTCACTAATGGGGGGCTGACGGTTTTGATCTCTCAATCTTCTTAGGAGAGCGACTTGTAAAAAACCTAGCGGGACAATTGTTCGATTTCTTAAATCTACTGAAAGCTGAAGGGCTTTATCAGCATTGAGCAATCTTTCTTCTCCAGTAATTTCTAATACTAATTTTTTAGTTAAATTGTACTCCGTTGAGATTATTTCAAATATTTCTCTAAATGAATTTCTATTTTTTTCACTACCAAGACTTGTGACATAGTGACTTGCTACATCTAAGTCTACTTTTGACAAAGTCATCTCAACTTTAGAGATTAGCATTCTAAAAAAGGGCCATCTTTGATGCAAAATCTTCAAGAGTTTTATTGAATCAGGATATGCTTGCAACTCATTAGAAAGTGCTGTTCCTACACCAAACCAACTGGGTAAAAGAAATCTGCTTTGAGTCCACCCAAAAACCCATGGAATAGCTCTTAAACTTGATAAGTCTTTTGCTCCTGATTTTCGTCTTGCTGGCCTACTCGATATTTGTAATTTACTAATTTCTTCAATAGGGGTAACTTCCTGGAAGAAATTAACCAAATCAGGATTTTCATGAACAAGAGCGCGGTAATGCTCTCTTGAGCACGCTGCTAATCTAGTCATTAACTCATTCCAACTAGGAGTCGCATCTAAATCATTTTTAACAAGGCTATTTTGAAGAACAGCAGTTGTAACAGTCTCAAGATTAAAAAGAGCTAGCTCAGGCAAGCTATATTTCGAAGCCAGCACCTCACCTTGTTCTGTAATTTTTATTCTTCCTTGTAATGTTCCACTAGGCTGGGCAAGTATTGCTTGATAAGCAGGCCCACCTCCACGACCGACTGATCCACCTCTGCCGTGAAAAAGACGAAGAGCAATACCATGTTTAAGTGCAAGGTCTTGAAGAGCAATTTGTGCCTTATGTATTTCCCAGTTACTTGAGAGAAATCCCGAGTCTTTATTGCTATCAGAATATCCAAGCATTAATTCTTGTAAGGGTAAGGACTTCTCTCCAACAACCGGAAGTAATTTTTTATAGATATTTGATTGAAGAAGTGACTCCATTACAGATGGTGCTCTTTGCAAATCTTCAACAGTTTCAAAAAGAGGAACAACTAAAAAATCCGCATCGCCCGTTGTAACGTCAACCAAACCAGATTCCTTAGCAAGGAGTAGAACCTCTAAAAGATCAGAGGCTGTATGACTCATTGAAATTACATAAGACCTACAAATACGACTGCCAAACTCATGCTGCAATCTTCGCAACATTTTAAAAACAGAAAAAGTTTCCTCTGTTGAAGTAGACCATTGAACTCCTGGTGGTATTAAAGGCCTCCGAGTTCCAAGTTCATTAGTAAGCCAATTAACCTTTTCATCCTCATTCATTTCATAATATGATTTATCTAATTTTAGATAATTTGAAAGTTCATCCAAAGCATCACTATGTCGACTACTTTCTTGTCGTATATCTAGACTAGCAAGCGAAAACCCGAAAATATGTACCTGCGTAAGCAGAGTATCAAGCAGTTCGCAACTTAAACTTGTACTTACCAAACTATTCCTAATTAGCTCAAGATCACTTTTAAACTCTAAATAAGATTCATAATGCAAGCATTCTGTAGTTGTTGCAACTCTTGCTAACTCAGGCTTTTCATATATAGATGACCTCCAATCTTCTTTTGAAAGTTTACTATTTCTTTCATGAGTTAGACGTAATCTTTCAATTGTATAACTTAATTTTAACCGATATGGCTCAAGCCTATATCGCGCAGCTCTTTCTTCATATATCTCAGGAAATCTTACTCTATCGATTTCCAATGATTCTAACAAAGGTGAGCTTACTTGACTCCATTGCATTGAGATACTTAATTGATCCCTCAAATCTTGCACTGACTTAATATATCTTTCAAGCATCAATTGACGTTGATAACAAGCTGTTTTCCAAGTTATTTCTGATGTTACTGATGGATTACCATCACGATCAGAACCAACCCATGAACCGAATGTACAAAAAGCCTCTTGAGGAATATCGATATCCGGATATGAGTTTGACAACGCAGAAACTAAACGTCTCCGCAATTGAGGCATTGCATCAAAAAGGACTTGTTGAAAATAATGTAATGCATAATCAACTTCATCTAGAACTGAAGGCTTGAATTGATGGAGTTCATCGGTTCTCCACCAAAGTCTTATCTCCTCCTCTAACTGCAACCTTAAACTTTCTTTTTCAGCAACTGTGTTTTTTGAATCAGATTGAAATTGCTGAAGCAAAGAAGCTACTTTAGTTTGTTTATGTCTTACTGTGTGTCTAACTATTTCAGTAGGATGAGCTGTAAATACAAGTCGAATATCCATTTCTCGCAAAAGTTCCTCTAATTTTCCAGGGGGAACATTAAGTCGCCTTAATCTTTTAAAAAGTTCGCTATAAGTAGCTGGAGCTGTTTGACTTGCTAAAGGAGGTGCAAAAGGGTCAAGATTGTCCTCAGGAATCCCGTCAATATCACTAATAGTCTTGAGATAACTATCTTCTTCTATACGTTGTTCGAGAATATTGACTAGTTGGAAATAAAGTGAAAAGGCTCTGGCTGCTGAAATAGCTTCTGCAAGATCCATTTCACTAATTAATCTTGCAATTTCACTGCTTGTATTAGGTCTATTTTCTTCATCTAAAGCAGTTGAATCGCTTAATTTTTTTAAACGTAAAAGCTTTGTAGTTTGGATAGCTGGGCATTCAGTGGTTAGAACCGTTTGCCATAAATCTTCTATTAATTCAAGTCGCTGCTTTAAAAGCCTTCCAGAGCTGCTCTCAACCAAATTTTTATTTTTTGAAGTCTTCAAATCAATAGAATTTAAATTTTCAGGAAAATCTGAACTAGTCATAATTAATCTAAATATAACTGTTCGAAGATGAGAGAATCTCTTCTTGTTCCATGAAGTTGACACTCTCCTCCAGAAGAGACTGTATTGTCCTCCCCTCTGCATAACCTCGTAACCATTTAATTGATTGATTACCGTTAAGAAGAACATCATTTATAGGCTTAAGTATTTCTGTTAGACCCATCTCTTTAGCCAAAGGTTCGACACTTTCAAGTATTTGATAAATCCATTCCTTGCAAGAAATTACACTCCCATCAACCCAATGACTAAGAGTTGAATTAACACTAGCTTTAGCTGCCTCGATGTCATTTAAATCACTTAAAATTGCAAGCTCATTAAGGGTTAGCTTACTTGCTAGAAGTGGGTCAAGTTGTTTTGGATTATTTATAAGAGAAATAATTCTCAATTCTAATAATGCCGTTACAGCAAGTAATAGATCACAATCAGTAATTAAATCACATACTCGAACTTCTAATCTATTCAATTCATAGGGTCTGTGAGGTCCATTAGGACGCACAGATGTCCAAAAATGCCTCTCATTCCACATAACACCTTCTGCGAGCTTTTCTTCGACCCATTTCACATAGTGTGAATGATCTTTAAATATTGGCACCTCTTTTGGTGTTCTAGGGAATTGAATCCACCTTTGAGAATGAACACCAGTTGGTTTCCCATCGAGAAATGGAGAACTGGCACTTAAAGCAAGGAATAATGCACTTTCGCACTTCACTAACCTTAAAGCAGAAAATAAATTTGATAAATTTTCAATTCCAAAATTTATATGAACACTTGTCGTAACAACATCAGTTCCGTAATTCTTTTCTATCAATTCATGGTATTGATTTTTAATATCAGACCTTTCAAAGTTTTTACTGCAACCAAGACTCAAAGTGCTCCCAGGTAAAATAGTTAGTTTTTTCATTGCCAGCCAATTTCTCAAATTTCTTCTTGGCTCAAGAAGGGCAAAGCGCAAGTTTGAATATTTTTTTTCAGGTGAAGTTACAAATTCAAGGTTTCTTTGATCAGGTTCTTTTACAAAGCCTTGTAAATCATCAGCTGCTAATGATGCCACTCCCACATGTTCACCAGATGATGAGCCAGTAAAAAGTTCAACTTCAAACCCTTTTAAAAGCAGTTTTTTCATCATTAACTAGGAAGCTCTAAACAAGCCACTGCAGTAAGTAATCCTTTTGCTTTATTTATTGTCTCCTTATACTCCATACTTGGTATTGAATCTGCGACTACCCCTGCGCCAGCTTGCACCTCAATATTCCAACCACCTTTAAGATTGGGTTGAACAACCATTGTTCTAATCGTGATAGCTGTATTCAGTGCTCCATTTAAATCCATAGATCCATATATTCCTGAATAAGGTCCCCTCCTTTCTTTTTCAAATTTATTTATTAGCTGCATTGCTCGTATTTTTGGAGCACCACTAACTGTACCGGCTGGGAAAGAAGCCTTTAAGAGATCCCATATATCCTTATCATCACGAAGATGGCCACGAACCTCACTCACGATGTGCATGACATGAGAATATCTCTCAATAATCATTAACTCATTAACTTCTACACTTCCATGATCGCAAACCCTTCCAAGGTCATTACGTCCCAAATCTACAAGCATCACATGCTCGGCCCTTTCTTTAGGGTCTGACAAAAGTTCTTCTGCAAATAAAACATCCTGCTTTTCGCTCATACCTCTTGGCCTAGTTCCTGCTATTGGTCGAAGACTCACATCAATTCCATTCCTCTTCGTTGAAGGAGCTGCTTTTACCATAACTTCTGGGCTAGATCCAATTAATTGCCAATCACCAAAATCAAAGAATGCCATGAATGGCGAAGGATTTACCATCCTTAAACTTCTATATAGATCTATAGGCTGATGAGATACATTCGCACTAAATTTCTGGCTTATAACAATTTGAAAAATATCACCTTTTTTTATGTATTCTTTTGCATCTTTAACTGCAGTTTCAAACTCATTTTGAGTCCAATTGTTGCTTGTTTTAGGTAAATTACCTACATTCATATTCCATTGAAGAGCTGAGACATTTTTTAAAGGCAATGCCATTAAATCTTGTAATTGTTTAATTCTTAAACTTGATTTTTTATATGCATCTTGCGGATCTGGTGTCTCAGTAAGATCTCCGTATGCAACTGCTGTAAATAATCTCTTAACTTGGTCAAAGATCAAAAGTCTATCCATAAACATCCAAATACCATCAGGTAAATCTTCTTTAGAAGATTTGTATATTGGTACTTTGTTTTCTATACAGTTAATCAACTCATATCCCCACATGCCATATAGATGGCCAATTGGAGGTACGTCAGAAATTTGGGTTGTTTTATAAGTTGAAAGCCAATTCCTTAATGTATTAAAAGGGTCTCCTGAACACTCTTCACACAATCCATTTCGCCATTTACGCAAAAGTTTGTTTCCTTTTGCAGTAGCTACCCATAAGGGGTCTGAAGCGACGACACTCCATCTACCAAGTGTTTCTCCTCCCTCCACAGATTCCAACAAGACACCCGGGAGATTATTATTTCCAACTTTCAGCCAAGTAGAAAGTGGAGTTTCTAAATCCGCAGGCCAACTTTTTGATAGTGGAATAAAATTCGCACCATCACGTGCAGCTTGTAAGAATTTATCTCTTTTTGAACTTTCCATTACTGCATCATTGCAGCTCGCATGTAAAAAATGAAAAATGAATTGACTTAAAACAAATTAAATCAAGTGTCGTATGTTTTTTTACCGCTAAATTTCAAGGTTGATGGACTTGGATTTTCTCCTATTCTTCGAGGATTATGATTTACGGAAATCCTGCCCTCTTTTACTTTCTCTGGGAAAAATCCATCTTTAGGGTGTAAAAACTCAATATCTCCATTTGGGAAAATTCTATAGATTTTATAATCCTCCATTCTTGGCTTAAAAGCTCTTAACTGAGTACCTAGAGCAAGACATTGTTCTTTACGAGCAAAATACATTAAATTTTCACCTTCATTCATCATTGCCGCTCCCCCTGTAGGCAATTCAAAAGCTTGCTCTTTCTTACTTGTCCAAGTTATTGCATATTTTTCCTCTTTTTCAGCAGCATTAAGAAGGCCACCTGTACTACCAATGTGTTTTGGGAACTCGCCTTTCAGTGATTCTGTCATTTTATTTTTGAACCTTAATATTGAATATTAAACAAAGTTAGCACTCTAATTTGTAACTTAAGTCACTTTATTTAACTACCTTCACACCTTTCTACAAAAAAATTAATTCGCATCATATATGGGGAAAAAGACTATCAAACCAAGCCCTCTCCTCTGAGTAAGTCTACCTCCTAAACTTGCAAGTAATTTCTGAGTAGCAGCCTCACTTAATTGAAGACTTCCTGTGCTTGGATTCCAGCTTAAAACTGTTCCTAAATTCGCATTTGGAATTAGTTTTTTATCCTTAAACTTACTTTTTTCTTGACCAAGTATTTCAAGTTTTAATCTTTGACCAGCAGGACTTAATTCTAAAAACAATTTTCCTCCAGAACTTAATCCTCTAGTGTTTCTATCAATCAATCCCCCTAGCATCAATTCAAGTTGCTCTGGATCACTTAAAACTTGAGGTAAATCTTTTGCGATTTTGAGATCAAATTGAATACCTCGTCTTTTCAGTTGATCAATCCAAAGAGGAGATAGAGATTTCAACATATTTCCTAAATCAGTCCTTGCCAAACCATGACCTTTAGGTTGGTTTCTCTCAAGTTCTGCTGCTCTAAATATCAATCCAAATCTATCAATCTGCTCAGTGCATTCAGAATCAATGTCCTTCAGCCTGCCCATAACAATTTCGGAAATATCTTTTCTCCTTAATAAAGAGCGAATTAATGTTCTGATTGTTGAGAGTGGTGTTCTTACTTCATGCGTAATCGCTTCAAGCAATGAAATTTGATTATTATTTTGATTCAGTTTTAAATTTTTATCTAAATCGTTTGAAAGAGTTTGAATATTTAAACTCGGAGTATTTAAAGCAAGTTTCTCAGATATCAATGGCCAAAATCTTTTTGAGATTCCTTTGTTCTCTTTCAGATTACCAAGAGAATTCAAGGCATTACGAAGCTCAAGTGCATAAGATAAATGTTCATTTTGCAATTTCTCATGAAGCATTTGCATAATCACATGCAATGTTTCATGATCATCTTTAATAATCAACCTTCTACTATCTTCAGTTCCAAAAAGAGTTAAAGCGATTTGAAAGTCTGAGGTTATCACTATTAAAAAAGGATCTATACCATCTTGTTTATGAAGAGATAATTGTTTAAAAATTGATTTTCTTTCTATTTGTAATTTTTGGAAAGATTGTGATTTTGTAGGAGGTAAAAGTCCAATATTAGAAACGCCTAAATTTTCTAAAACATCTGGAGTCCAAACCCAACCTCTAAGTAACTTAAGTAGAGTTTTCTCATAAAGAGCTGGTAATGGTGAGGCGAGCCAAACACCACCGTTTAAATTTTCTTTAAGCAGGAAATCTTCTTGTAAAACATCAAGAGCTGCCCACCACATTCTCCTGGCAGCTGTTTCATTTAATCTACCCTTAGCCAAGTTATTGGCCATCTTTTCTTGAATAGATTTTATTGTAATTAAGTTTTTCACAAACCTTTACTTAGAGAGCTAGAACGTCTTGCTACAGACAAACAAAATCCCAAAGAAACAAAATTAACAATCAACGCAGTTCTTCCGTAACTCAAAAAAGGAAGTGGGATTCCTGTTACTGGTCCCAAGCCAATATTCATAAATATATTCACAACAACTTGAAAAATAAACATCGAAGTAATTCCAACAACAACTAGAGATTCAAAATTAGTTCTGGCACTCTTTGATAATTTAAGCAGTTTTAATGCTAAGAAAAAAAAAGCAACTATTACAAATATAGATCCTAAAAATCCTGTTTCTTCTCCTAGAGCACTGAAAATAAAATCTGTGTGTTGTTCAGGTATAAATTTTAATTTTGTTAATTGACCATTAAATAATCCAGAGCCAAATAGACCACCTGAACCAATACCAATTTGACTTTGAATTAAGTGATATCCACCTCCTAATGGATCTTTAGAAGGATCAATAAATAAACTTATTCTATCTCTTTGATAATCTCTTAAAACATTTTCCCAAAGCCAAGGAGTAAAAATTGCGATAAATAATTGAGAAAAAGTAATAATGGCTGTAGATATAATTTTTCGAGGTAAAGACCTAAATGCTAAAACTCCCAAGAAAGGTATCCAAAGAATAAGAGATATTTTAAAAACACCTGACAAGATAGCTGTCACTAAAAAAGACAAACAAATTAATCCCCACTCATATGGCATACCTGACCAATAAAGCATTACTAATAAAAATGATCCAAAGACAAGTGATGTTCCTAAATCTGGCTGCAAGAAAACCAAAGTCCAAGGAATAAAAACTATTCCTATTGGTTTTAACAATTTTTCAGGCTTATCAATATTTTCACTATCTAAAACACCTGCTAAAACAATGATAGATGTTATTTTTGCAATTTCCGAAGGTTGAATATTTAATCCAAAAATAGATAACCACCTCTGGGCTCCGAAAGCTGAGGTCCCAAATATACTAACCAATAAAAGTAATATTATTGTCGAGAAATAAATAGGAAATAAATAATTCCTTATTCTATCAAGTGGAGTTTTTGCTATGAATAATGCTAAAACGATTCCTATCAAAGCAGTAATCAATTGATCGTACCAATTAGCAAGTTCAACTTGTCTTTGAGTGCTTGCTATTAAACAAGTTCCCAAAAGCACCAAAAGGGAGGGAATTCCAAGAATTAATAAATCATATTCTTTGTATCGTTTTTTTAGACGACTAGATCGGATTAACAAATTACTCTGTTTATTGAAGTTAATCATTAAACAAAGTATAAATAGTTTTTTTAAATGTACTTCAAAATTATTTCTGCGAGTGAAATAAAAGCTTTTGAACTGGATAATTGTGGATAAACATTAACAATTGGCTTACCTTCACTAGCTTCATTTAATACAGGAATTTCAAGAGGTATTTGAGCTAAAAGTGGAACATTATTTTCTTCGGCGAGCTGATTACCGCCACCAGATCCAAATATTTTATAAGTTTTATCAGGATCATCTGGAGGGATAAACACAGACATGTTTTCAACAACTCCAAGAACAGGTACATTCATTTTTTTGAACATCTCTAATCCTCTTCTAGAGTCCTGTAAAGAAACTTTTTGAGGTGTAGTAACAATAATCGCTCCAGCCATTGGGACAGCTTGTGCCAATGATAATTGTGCATCCCCAGTACCTGGCGGCAAATCAACAATCAAAAAATCTTTTTCACCCCAATCTGTTTGATAAAGAAATTGGCGAATAATTCCGTTTAACATAGGTCCTCTCCATATGACTGGCTGATTTTCATCAATTAATAAGCCCATTGACACCATTGAGATACCACAACAATCAATTGGAGTGATTTTTTGATTTTCACCACTACCAGAAACTTCGGGGGAAACATCCGCTACTCCAAGCATTGTTGGAGTATTGGGACCATAAATATCTGCATCTAAAAGACCAACTGATGATCCTTTTTTTGCTAAAGCACAAGCAAGATTTACAGCAACTGTACTTTTGCCAACTCCTCCCTTACCACTACTAATCGCAATAATCTTTTTTATTCCTTGAACAGGTTGCAAATTATTAACTTCTCCGTGACCTGCCTGCCCAATTGGAGAGCTTTTTGTTGGATTTGATAATTCAATCTGAACATCATCAATATCAGAAAAAGATTCCAAAATGACTCTCACTTGTTGAGCAATATTCGTTCTTTGTTTTAATGCATATTCAGGCAAACTCATTCTTACAATTGATCTGGGAGGGTTGATTCGCACCTCATTTAACCAGCCAAGATCTATAAGAGAATCACCTGTATTCTCATCTTTAATTGTTCTAAGTGCCTCAATTGCTTCCTCAGTTTTTGTCATAGTTAGCAATATATACCTCTTATCCTAAGCATGGATCCCCTTGGTATAGCCTTTAAAAAGATGTTGATCGATTTTGTTAAAAAACACAGAAATCAATTCGCCTCCTGTTAACTCTAGGGAGCTTGCAAAAGATCTTGTAATTTCTCTCCAAGATGAGATTTGCAATGGATTAGAGACTCTAGATGAAGAAGGAAGGTTTGAAGAAGAGTCATGGGAGAGACCAGAAGGAGGTGGAGGCAGATCGCGAGTTATGAAAAATGGAAATATTTTTGAGCAAGCGGGGGTTAATTTCTCTGAAGTCCAAGGGAAAGAATTACCACCATCAATAATCAACCAGCGTCCTGAAGCAAAAGGACACCCTTGGTTTGCTACAGGTACATCCATGGTGCTTCATCCCAAAAATCCATATATACCAACAGTACACCTCAACTACCGTTATTTCGAAGCCGGGCCTGTTTGGTGGTTTGGAGGAGGAGCCGATTTAACTCCATATTATCCGTTTCTGGAAGATGCAAGACACTTCCATAATTCCCATAAAGAGGCATGTGACTCTGTGAACAAAAATATTCATAAAGTTTTCAAACCTTGGTGCGATGAATATTTTTTTCTAAAGCATCGAAATGAGACAAGAGGTATTGGGGGTATTTTTTACGATTATCAAGACGGGAATGGTCAACTTTATAGGGGACAAAATAAAGGAGGTCCTGCTGAGACAGTATCAAGAGAAATAGGCGATATTGGTCTTACTTGGCTTGATTTATTCTCTTTATCAAAAGCATGTGGCAAGTCTTTCTTAAAGGCTTATAAACCAATAGTCGAAAAAAGAAAAGATTTAGTTTATGGAGAGAGAGAAAGGAACTTTCAACTTTACAGAAGGGGAAGATATGTTGAATTTAATTTGGTATGGGATAGAGGAACGATTTTTGGACTTCAAACTAATGGAAGAACTGAATCCATTTTGATGTCTTTACCTCCATTAGCAAGATGGGAATATGGATACAAGTCTGAAAGCAACTCTAGAGAAGAATTACTTACAAAGTTATTTACTAAACCTCAAAATTGGTTAGAAGATAAATCTTTAGATGAAGAATGCAAAAAATTTGATGCAATTGGTTAGTGAAAAATTATATAAATTAAATCTTAATCATATTGGAGAGGTTAGTAATTTTCCATCACTTTTTAATTTCAAAGTTTTAGACAAATCTATCTCGAGAGCTATCAATTCATCTCTATGAGCTCTTAGTCTAATTGCACAGCCTGAGTGACTATTTTGATTTATTAATCTCATTTCAAGGGTTTCACTGCGCGAAGATCTATTTTTATAAATTAAGCCAGCAAGTGGAGCCCCCACCAAAGAGAGCAAAAGTGGCCAATATCCAACAAAAGGGAAAATTTGCGAAATCACGAGACCTAAAGAACATGCACCCAATCCTCCCAATAAGGATAAAAAAATTGCCAACCATTTACTTGATGAGACATATCCAGTGAACTTTAAAACTTTTTTATCAATATCTCCACCATCACTCCTCCATCCACGCAATTCAAGCCATGAAGTTATTCCATCAAGAACCTCCAAAGCAGGTAAAGATGAAAAAACCTCAACCACGGTAGTTCTATCCTTACTTGCAGCTCGTAGAAAAAAAATCAATCCAATTGCCAGTAAAATTGTAAGTAGAAGAGTTGAGGAAAGGTAATATTGCATAAAAGTATTTAAGTCAAATAATTATAAGCAAGGTTTAAAATTAATTAAATTCAAATTATATTCGCATAAGCGTACATTCAAGTAAATATAAATTTTATAATTCTTCAGAAATAAATTAAAGAAATATTAATTCCTCATATTAATATAAAAAAAACATGAAAGAACTATGGAGAGCATAAAAAAAGAGCCTAAAAGTTTTGAGATGTTTAATCGTGACTTAGATCAAAAAAGCTTATTAACATTAAAATCATTTGACGAATTATCAATTGATACAGAAGCAATGGGATTGATTCACGGTAGAGATAGATTGTGTCTTGTTCAAATTTGCGATAAAAATGATAATGTTATTTGCGTTAAAATTCAACAAGATCAAAATGAAGCTCCTAATTTAAAAGAACTTATGGAGGATGAAAGTACTCAAAAAATATTTCATTTTGCTCGTTTTGATGTAGCTGCTTTAAATATAAATCTTTCAATAAAAGTTAAAAATATTTTTTGCACAAAAATTGCCAGTAAGATAGCAAGAACATACACTCCAAAGCATGGACTTAAGGATTTGATATCAGAATTAATTGGATATGAATTAGATAAACAATCTCAAAGTAGTGATTGGGGTAATTTAGAATCATTAACAAAAAAACAACTAATTTATGCTTCAAATGATGTTAGATTTTTAATTAATGCAAAACAAAAATTAAAGATGATGTTAAAGCGAGAACATCGATGGGAAATAGCAAATGATTGTTTTAAATGTATACCAACAATGGCAAAGCTAGACATACTGAAATTTAATAATATTTTTGAACACTAATCACATTAATCTTCAACCATAAAATGTATATCTTTTCCCGAAAGCTGTAAGAGATCATCAAATGTATTACTTGATTTACCCTTTAATTTACTATTTTCAGATTTAGCCTGATTTAGTAATGTTTTTACCATATTTAATCTTTCCTCATTATTTGCTCTTGGTCCATTTTCAAGAGAAACTTCAACTTTTCTTCTTGCGGAAGAAAGGCTAATTCCTAGTAAAGATGCTAACTCAGCACAAAGTTTCAAAAATTTGTGATCTTCAATTTTAGGCATGGTTTTGTCTTAGTAATTAAAACTAGAGATTTTTAGAAATTTTGATACAATTTTAAAATTACATTAGCAATAAGTGAACTTGCTCCCGAGTCACCCATTCTCTTTTTGCCAATGTTTCCAATTGACTTTCTTAAATCCTCATCTTTAAGAAGTAATTCAAGATTTCTTGTCAAATCATAGATTGTTCTCGCAGGCTTAACAGAGCCTCCAAGGAGTCTACTTTGTTTCATCGCAAAAGCTTTTGTAAATTGAGGCCCGTTCCCTGGAATAGATGCACAAGGTATGCCGAGTCCTATTATTTGTTCAGTAGCAGTTCCTGCATTGGCAAGCCCAATCTCCCCCCAGTTTGCCCAAGAATCAAATTTATATGGTCCAAGAAACACTAAATGATTTTTTTTTATCCATAAAAAATCATAATCGACATCCTCATATTTATCTGTGGATCTGACGAATCCTAATTCTGAAAGAATTGGCACCAGACAATTTATAGAAGGATCACTTCCTGTAGGGACTAAAACAGCTAAAGTTTTATCTGTTCTGACTTCAATTGCTGAAGTAAGTAATTGGCGAAAATTATTCAAAGCTTCCGGCATTCTCGTTCCACAAAGCAATATTAACTTTCTAAAATTCCTAAGCGAATCTGGTGAATTTTTAAGAGACAAGCAATCCATCATTGGATTACCAAGACACGAAACATCAACTCCATTCCTTCTTAAACCTCTCGCAGTGATTTGATCCCTAACGAAAACGTGTTGGCATCTTAAAGCTTTCATCAAACTACATTCCCAAGGATCCCACTCAGTCCCTTTTAGCCTGTGGTAATTATCACTTAAAGACTTAACTGGGCCACTAGTCCATGTGTAGTCACTTTTAGGAGTGCCAATAAAAAAGTATTTAGAACCACTAAACCAAGCCATTAACAAAGGCAAAAAATCTCCGACAGCAACAATTATTATCTCGTCTTTACTTGCAATCTTTCTAGTATAAAAAAATTGCCTAAAAAGTAGAGAAACTAATCCTGAATAAATATCACTTAACAAGCCAATAAAGCTTTGGTTCGCAAAACCACCACTAGGCATAGATTTAATTGGTCCAATTTTTTTAAGCCATCCTTCCGAAATTGAGCTATCGAAGATCTTTCCTTCTCCAACGAGAGGAAATACTTCAACAGAAATATCATTTCGAATGTTGTGTATGGCTTTTATTATTCTCAGAGCTATTAGGTCTTCACCATGTCCATTTGAGAGAAAAAGTATTTTTGTTGGCCTTTGACTTATACCAACTGAGTTGTAATATGTATTTTCATGTCTGGCGGCATGGCCAAGTGGTAAGGCAGAGGATTGCAAATCCTTTATCCCCAGTTCGAATCTGGGTGCCGCCTTTGTTAATTTACGACGGATCTTCTTCAGAACCCGCTCGAGCACTATGCTCCATCTGTAGCGGGTTGCAAGTCTCATTGGAATGCAAGCGGAATGCAATTATTGCTATAACTAGGATTCACGTCAAACAACCTTGAAATTGCATTCTCTAAATTGAGTGTATCTATTAACGGAGAATAACCAAGAAAGGAAAGGGTAAGAAGTCCAATTCAAAAACACTCAATAACAAGTTGACCTAAAAAACAGGTAAGTTTTAGTTAGGCCTAAACCTGTTGTTAGAACTAATGACTTAGCGACTCTGAATCGAGATTGCTATGGAATGGCATTCAACTAAAAATGGGGAGTTAACTCCTAATGATGTAACTGCTGGTTCACATAAAAATGTTTGGTGGCAATGCTCCAAGTTCACGAATCAGGAATGGGATGCTCGAATAAAAGATAGAACAAGGAGCGATGGACCTACAGGTTGCCCTGATTGC
>MDTG01151005.1_pt1 | contig 20274 bp, 19 predicted proteins | sample 811421 | NCBI WGS metagenome assembly MDTG01 (sample SAMN05326645, study PRJNA326480) | marine metagenome | isolation source: seawater | place: Pacific Ocean: South East | collected 2011
AAAATTTTTGAGCTCCTCCTCTTTGAAGAAGAGCAGAACGAAAAGCTATACTAAAATCATCTCTACTAACTGACATTTATTTATTAAGGTATAAACTAGTACTCAGATAACATAGTAGAAAATAATTCTTCATTTTCTAATGCTCTTCCTGTTCCAATAGCAACACATGACAATGGGTCATCAGCTATCGTTACAGGCAAACCTGTATCCTGAGAAATTAATTTATCTATATTTTTTAATAAAGCGCCACCACCGGTTAGAACTAATCCCATATCAATTAAATCTGCAGAAAGTTCGGGTGGAGTATTTTCTAAAGCTTCTTTTATACCACCTAAAATTTGATTTAAAATTGGCATTAAAGCTTCGCATGCATCTTTTTCAGTAAGTTCGATCTCTTTAGGTGTTCCAGATCTTATGTCTCTTCCTTTCATTAAAAAGGTATTATTAGTAGAAGGAATTGCTGTTCCTATTTCTTTTTTTATTTTTTCAGCTGTAGAGTCACCTATCATCAAGTTCATTTTCTTTCTCATGTAAGCAATAATTGACTGGTCAAGAGCATCGCCTGCTACTCTTAATGATTTAGAATAAACAACACCCCCTAATGACATCACTGCTATCTCAGTAGTACCGCCTCCGATATCAACAACCATTGAGCCTGTTGCCTCTGATATAGGTAAACCAGCTCCAATAGCAGCTGCGATTGGCTCCTCTATTAATTGAACTTTTCTTGCTCCAGCTGCTAAAGCTGAGTCTTGAATAGCTTTTCTCTCTACAGGAGTAGACCCTGTCGGAACACATATTAAAATTCTAGGATTGGCAAATGCATTCTTCTTATGAACTTTTTTGATAAAATGTTTAATCATTTCCTCTGTAACCACGAAGTCTGCAATCACCCCGTCTTTAAGTGGTCTTATGGCTGAAATATTTCCAGGAGTTCTCCCTAACATTGTTTTAGCTTCATCTCCAACCGCAAGAACAGATTTTTTTCCTGCATCTTCAATTACAGCTACAACTGATGGCTCATTTAACACAACTCCTTGATCTTTTAAAACCACTAAAGTATTAGCTGTGCCTAAATCTATGGCCATATCTTGTGACCAAAGTGAAGTCAATCCTGTTAATCCTTTAAACATTTTTTCTTTTTTCCTTTCTATATTTGAGCACTGAGATTTTCATCGTCAGGTGCTGTTTTGTTTCTCTTAATAATTAATTTATTTAAAGCACTTAGGTAAGCATTAGCTGATGCAACCAATGTATCTGTATCTGCTGCTTGACCCACTGTTGTTTTTCCTTTTTCTTCTATCCTTACACTTACAGTAGCTTGAGCGTCCGTACCCTCTGTAACTGCATGAACATTGTATAAGAGAAGTTTCACATCATGCGCATAAAGTTTTTTTATACACTTAAATATAGCATCAACCGGTCCATCACCCGTTTCTGATGCACTTTTCACCTCTCCGAATACTTCAAGAGTCATTTCTGCTTTTTGAGGCTCCCCTGTGCCAGCATAAACTTTTAAGGATTTCAATTTAATTACATTATCCTCTGTTACTAAACTATCATCTACCAAAGCCGCGATGTCTTCGTCATAAATATGTTTTTTTTTGTCAGCTAATATTTTAAATTTTCCAAATGCAGTATTAATTATGTCATCTGTCACATCTACGTAACCCATATCGGATAACTTGTCTCTAAAAGCATGTCTTCCTGAGTGTTTACCCATCACTAACGATGTTTTTTTTACGCCAACACTTTCTGGGGTCATGATTTCATAAGTATTTCTATTTTTTAACATACCATCTTGATGGATTCCTGACTCATGAGCAAAAGCATTTTTTCCAACAACTGCTTTATTGAATTGAACAGGAAAGCCTGTTGCGTTTGAAACCACTTTAGATGCTTTGCTTAAAAGTTTAGAATTTATATTTGTTGTGTATGGCATTAAATCATGTCTAGTTCTCATTGCCATTACAACTTCCTCAAGAGCAGCATTTCCTGCCCTTTCTCCAATTCCATTTATAGTACATTCTATTTGTCTAGCCCCTGCCATAACTCCTGCTAAAGAGTTAGCTACAGCTAAACCTAAATCATTATGACAATGAGTTGAAAGAATTGCTTTATCAATATTAGGTACTTTATTTATTAAAGTTTCAATAATCTTTTTAAATTCTGATGGCACAGTATAGCCGACAGTATCTGGAATATTAATTGTCTTTGCTCCACATTTAATTGCAAGCTCAACTGTTTTACACATAAAGTCCATATCAGTTCTTGTTCCATCCTCACAAGACCACTCTACGTCATCAGTAAATTTTCTAGCATAAGTTACGCTCTCCTTTATCGAGCCCAAAACTTCCTCTGGAGATTTATTTAATTTATGTTTCATATGAAGGGGACTTGTAGAAATAAAAGTATGAATTCTGAAATTTTTTGCGTGCTTTAATGCCTGATGACATGCGTCAATATCTTTTCTTGTAGCTCTTGCAAGTCCTGCAGGAATAGATTTTTTTAATGTTTTACTAATTTCTGTTACAGCTTCAAAATCTCCAGGTGATGCAATAGGAAAACCCGCTTCAATTACATCTACACCTAACTCATCAAACACTCTTGAGATTTGCAATTTCTCCTCTAAGCTCATTGATGCTCCAGGAGACTGTTCTCCATCACGCATCGTAGTATCAAAAATTATAATTCTATTTTTATCTGTCATAGCTTAATTATTTAAAAAATATTAAAGCAATTTATATTACAATCAAAGCTAGAATTTGCAAATAATTATGTAGCTCAAGTTAGTGTTTTGGACTCAGATTGGGTTAATTTTTATCTTTATCGACTAGCTTATTTTTGCCAATCCACGGCATCATCGCTCGAAGCTCTTTTCCAAACTTTTCTATAGGGTGTTTTGCTAAATCTTGCCTCATTTTTAAGAAGTTTTTCTGACCTGATTTATGCTCGTCCATCCATTGTTTAGTGAATTTTCCGGATTGAATATCTTTTAAAACTTCTCTCATTTTTTCTTTGGTCTTACTATCTACAATTCTTTTCCCAGAAACATATTCACCGTACTCTGCAGTATTCGAAATAGAGTAATTCATGTTTGCAATACCACCTTCGTAAATCAGATCAACAATTAATTTTACTTCATGAAGTGTTTCAAAATATGCCATTTCAGGTGGATAACCTGCCTCTGTTAAAGTTTCAAATCCATTTTTAATTAACTCAACTAAGCCTCCACATAAAACGGTTTGTTCACCAAAAAGATCGGTTTCGCACTCATCTTTAAAAGTTGTTTCTATGATTCCAGCTTTACCTCCACCAACAGCTGATGCATACGATAACGCTAAATCTTTTGCTTTACCTGAGCTATCTTTATGAACAGCCATTAAACAAGGAACTCCTCCACCTTTTTGATATTCACTTCTAACAGTATGGCCAGGTCCTTTTGGAGCAACCATAAAAACATCAAGATCTTTTCTTGCATTAATTAGGTCGAAATGAATATTTAATCCATGGGCAAAAGCTAAACTTGTTCCCTCTTTCATTCTTTGTTCAATATGATTCTTATAAATTTCTGATTGAAGCTCGTCTGGAGTTAACATCATTACTACATCTGCCCATGCAGCTGCATCAGACAAGGACATTACTTTTAATCCTGCACTCTCAGCTTTTTTTATACTTGAAGATCCCTCTCTTAGAGCCACTACAACTTCTTTTACTCCACTATCCTTAAGGTTTAAAGCATGAGCGTGCCCTTGACTTCCATATCCAAAGATCGCAACTTTTTTATTTTTAATTAAGTCTTTATTAGTATCTTTATCGTAATAAGTTTTCATATTTAGTTAAATGTTTTTGGTCCTTTCGTCATTGCCACAGCGCCTGTTCTAGACGTGCTTATAAGGCCTAAACTTTTTAAATCAAGAGCTAATTTGTCTATCTGAGATCTTAGTGCAGTTACTTGTATTACAACAGATTTATTTGTTTTATCAAGGACAACAGGATTAAATTTCTTACAAATTTTTTTAACTTTTTCAATCTTTTTCGAGTTTCCCAAAATTTTAAATAAAGCTAATTCTCTAAACAAAATATCTTTTTCGCCTTTGCTAAAATCAGCTACTTTATGGACTGGTACAAGTTTTTTTAGTTGCAAATTTATTTGTTCAATCACCTGTGGTGTTCCCTCTGTTACAATTGTAATTCTTGAAATATGTTTTTTTTTGTCTACTTCTGCAACTGCTAAGGACTCGATATTATACCCCCTACCTGAAAAAAGTCCTGCTATCCTTGCAAGAACTCCGGCTTCATTATCAACCCATACTACAATAATATGTCTTTCAATTTTTCCAATTTTACCAGGGACACTATAAGCAGATTTTGAATTTGCCATTAAACTAAAATTTTCCCTTCGTCAGAAATTTCTTCCTCTTCTTCAGGGCCAAGAATCATTTGGTTGTGTGGCTTGCCTGAAGGTATCATGGGAAAACAATTTTCTGCTTTATCTACAACACAATCAAATATCACTGGTTTATCAATATTAATCATTTCTTTAATCTTTTCATCTAATTCTCTTGGCGTTTTTGCTCTGATACCAACACATCCATAGGATTCTGCAAGCTTAACAAAATCTGGCAATGCAGCGGTATAACTCTCTGAATAATTCTTTTCGTGCAAAAGCTCTTGCCATTGTCTTACCATGCCCATGTATTCATTATTTAAAATAAATATTTTAATTGGTAACTTGTATTGAACGGCAGTAGACATTTCTTGCATAGTCATTAAAACTGAGGCCTCACCAGCAATATCGACAACTAGTTTTTTAGGGTTTGCAATTTGAACACCAATTGCTGCAGGTAGCCCATATCCCATTGTTCCAAGACCTCCGGATGTCATCCACCTGTTAGGTTTATTAAATTTATAATGTTGGGCTGCCCACATTTGATGTTGACCTACCTCAGTAGTAATAAAAGTATCTTGATGTTTGGTTAACTCGTAAAGTCTTTGAACAGCATGCTGAGGCTTAATAACTTTATCACTATTAATGAAGTTTAAAGATTTTTTTTCTCTCCATTTTCCAATTTGTTCCCACCACTTTGATGTTTTTTGCTTATTAGAGTTTACAAAGTTTTTATTTTTTTCTTTAAATCTTTTGATTAGAGATTTTAAAAACTCTGTTACGTCACTAACAATAGCTAAATCAACTTTGATATTTTTACCTATAGATGATGGGTCAATATCAATATGAATTTTTTTTGAGCCAGGTGAAAATTCATCTACCTTTCCTGTAATTCTATCATCGAACCTAGCACCAATATTTATCATTAAGTCACAATCGTGCATTGCATTATTTGCTTCGTAAGTTCCGTGCATACCAAGCATGCCTAAGAATTGTGGATCATCTCCTGGATACGCACCGAGCCCTTGCAATGTCGAAGTTATAGGAAAGCCAGTTAATGAAACTAGTTCTCTTAAATACTTACTAGCATCTGGACCTGAGTTTATCACTCCCCCGCCTGTATAAAAAATAGGTTTTGAAGATTTTTTTATTAAATCAATAAATTTATCTAATTCAATGTTAGATATTTTGTGAGTTGCTTTACCATTTAATTTTTTTTTAAGTGTATTCTTGAAAAATTTATATTTACCTTTTTTAAATTGAATATCTTTTGGAATATCGACTAATACTGGACCAGGTCGTCCGGTAGTTGCTACCTCAAAAGCTAAATGCAAAACTCTGGAAAGATCGTTTACATCTTTAACTAACCAATTATGTTTCGTACACGGTCTTGTGATACCAGTTGTATCACATTCTTGAAATGCGTCTGTACCGATTAAATGTGTAGGTACTTGACCTGAAATACAAACAAGAGGAACGGAGTCCATGTAAGCATCAGTTAAAGCAGTAACAGCATTAGTAGCTCCGGGACCAGAAGTAACTAATAAAACACCTGGCTTACCACTTGATCTTGCATACCCTTCAGCTGAGTGACCTGCTCCTTGTTCATGTCTTGCTAAAATATGTTTAATTGATTTATGATTTTTTAATTCATCATAAATTGGTAAAACTGCTCCACCAGGATAACCAAAAATATATTCGACTTTTTGGTCCTCTAGTGCCTTAAATACAATTTCTGCTCCACTCAATAATTTTGGCATTTATACAATCTAGCCTAGAAATGGATTGCGTCAAGTTTTAGCTTACAACTTTTAATGTTTTTTTTAAAAGATTTGACAAATTTTTCGAATAAAGCTTGTTCCAATTCTTCATATGGCCCCTAGCCCATGTATTTTGTCTCTTTGCGTATTGTCTGGTTTTAATATTGATTAGATCTTTACATTGCTCAAGTGAGATTGATTTCCTTAAAAAATCATTGATTTCTTGAACACCTATTAATTTATTAGCTGATAAACTTTTGTTTACTTTAAGATTGTTGAATTTTTTAACTTCATTAACACATTTATTCTTAAACATTTCTTCGGTTCTCGTGGTTATCTTTTTAAGTAAAACCTCTCTAGGAATTTCGATAAAAATTTTTTTAATTTCAAAATCTAAAAAGTCAGATTTTGTATCTGCAAACCAATCAAATAATGATTTTTTAGTTTTTAATTTTACTTCATACGCTCTTTGCACTCTTTGAGAGTCTGTTGGAAGTATTCTACCTTCAATTTTTGGATCAAGTTTCAAAAGTTGATTGTAAAATTTCTTGACACCAAGTTTTTTGTATAGATTTCTTACTTTAGTTCTAGTCTTATGATCAATATCAGGAATTTTACTTATACCTCTGGTAATTGTATTAAAATACAGTCCGGTTCCACCAACAACTATGGGAATTTTTTTCTTTTTTAAACAAGCGCTAATCTTTTTTTTTACTTGCTGAAGCCAATCACCTGCAGAAAATTGTTTTTTTACAGAAATAATTCCATAAAGATGATGTTTTACTTTACCAGTCTCACTTTTAATTGGTCGAGAAGATAAAACAGAGAATTCTTTAAAAACTTGCATGCTGTCTGCATTAATAATCTCACCATTTATTTTTTTTGCTAATTTTATTGCTAAGGTTGATTTTCCAGATGCTGTAGGACCTGCTAAGAGTATTAATTTTTTCAACAAAGTTAATTTATTTTAACACCAAGGTAACGTCTTTGATTGTTTTTATTAATTACAGTTAATAGTAATGTCTTTTCACCTTTTTTAAAAAAGCTATCAACCAATCTCTTTAAATCAGATGATGATTTAATAGGAGATTTCTGTACTTCAATTATAATATCATTTACATTTAAAAGATTAGCCAATGGGCTTCGATTAGAAATTTCTGTTATAACTACTCCGGATGTTTTTTTGTTTAAATTTCTTGAGGAGATGTCTTCTTGTGTAATATCTCTGACTGCTATTTTTAATTTTTCAATGTCCTCAACTTTTTTTACCACTTTTGTTTTCTTTTCTTTGAACTCTTCTGAAGACTCGAGCCTTCCTAAAGTTAGCCTTTTGGAAATTCTTTTTTTGTTTCTCCAAATTTCAAGTTCCACACTCTTACCTACTTCCGTTGATGCAACAACTTTTGGTAGAGTTCTCATTGTATCTATTTTTTTTCCATCAAAATTTAAAATTATATCTCCTGCTTTTATACCTGCTTTATCTGCAGGGCTATTTTCACCAACACTTGCCACTAGAGCTCCCTGAGGTTTTTTTAACTTCTCTACATCAGCGATTTCTTTTGTCACTTCTTGTATTCTAACACCTAGCCATCCTCTTTTCGTTTCTCCAAATTTTATTAATTGATCAATTACATTTGAAGCTGCGTTCGCTGGAATTGCAAAACCAATCCCGATAGAACCCGACTGGCCTGGAGCAATAATTGCAGTATTTATTCCAATCACTTCTCCTCTTAAATTAAATAAGGGTCCACCAGAGTTACCTTGATTTATTGAGGCATCTGTTTGAATGAAGTCATCATATCTTGTAAGATTAATATCTCTATTTCTTGCTGAAATAATTCCTGCAGTAACCGTTCCTCCTAAACCGAAAGGATTTCCAATAGCAACTGCCCAATCTCCAACTCTTGCTTTATCTGAGTCACCAAAGTTTACTGGTCTAAATTGATCTTTCGTCTCCATTTTTAAAACTGCAATATCCATATAAGGATCAGCGCCAATCACTTTAGCTTTATATTCTTTATCACCTACTCTCACTAGGATATCATCAGCACCAGCAATTACGTGATTATTGGTAACCACTGTACCATTTGTGTTTATTATAAAGCCAGAACCCAATGAGGAAGCTTTTCTTTCAGTAGGTCTCTCAAAATCTTTAAACATTTCACCAAAAGGTGATCCTGGGGGAAATTGAAAAGGAAATTGGTTTGTGGTTGTTTTGACCGTTTGAGTTGTTGAAATATTAACCACTGATGGCATAAGTTTATCAGCTAAATCTGCAAAAGACTCAGGTACAGGTTTTGAATTTGCAAAAGAAGAATTAAAAATAATTAAAAGAAATAGTATTTTACAAACAATTTTCATTTAGCTTTTTATATACCAAATTATTAAAAAACCGATAATTAAAAAAATAACTCCTAATAATCTAAGTCTATTTTCAGAAGTATTTTTGATTAATTCTATTATGCTCTTAATTCTTGACGGGAAAATGGCTAAAAACAGACCTTCCACAAAAAAAACTAAACCAATAGCAATAATGAACTCATTCACAAATACTAAAATTACTTCTTCAAACTTGGCTTGATTGATTTTCCAAAAAATTTAAAGAAATCGCTGTCAGGCGATAATACCAGCGAGGTTTCTCCACCTATTAAAGCCTTTTCGTAAGCTTGCATAGCTCTGTAAAAACCAAAAAATTGTGGATCTCTTCCAAAAGCATTAGCAAAAATTTTATTTCTTTGGCCGTCCCCCTCACCTTTCATAATCTCCGATTTTTTGTTCGCTTCAGCTAAAATTACAGTTACATCTTTATCAGCTGTTGATCTAATCTTTTGAGCAATCTCTGCCCCTTGAGCTCGAAATTCTTTTGCTTCTCTCTCCCTCTCAGTTTGCATTCTTTTATAAATAGCTTCACTATTGGCTGGAGGTAAATCAGCTCTTTTAATTCTCACATCTACTATGTTTATTCCAAAGTTCTTTGCCTCTTCATTTACTTGAGATTGTATAATCTGCATTTGTCTGGCTCTATCGGTGGATAACAAAGTAGCTAATTCTTGGGTTCCTAATACACCTCTAATTCTTGAGTTGATAATTGTAGACAATCGTGATCTTGCGACTCTTTCATTTCCTACGGAAATATAAAACTTTAGCGGATCTACAATTTTAAATCTTGCGAAAGCATCAACGATCAATCTTTTTTGATCAGCGGCTATTACTTCCTCTGGGTCATTATCTAAATTTAAAATTCTTTTATCCAAATAAACTACGTTTTGAATAAAAGGAAGTTTAAAGTTTAATCCAGCTTTAGTTACAATTTTTTTTGGATCACCAAACTGAAGAACTATTGCTTGGCTTATTTCTTGTACAATAAATAAAGATTGAAAAACTACAACTCCAATTAGTATTATTGTTGGTACTATGAATTTAACGCCTCGCATTAATTTTTACTCCCTTTTTTTAATTCGGGTAGAGGCAAATAAGGTACAACTCCCGAACCAGACTCTTTATCTATAATTACTTTATCAATATCGGCTAAAACTTTTTCCATTGTCTCTAAATACATTCTTTCTTGAGTAACTTGTTTAGCGTTTTTATACTCATTATAAATTGCTAAAAATCTGCTCGCTTCACCCTCTGCTTTTGCAACAACCTCTTTTTTATAAGCTTCTGCTTGCTGTAAAACCTGCTCAGCTTCACCTCGTGCTCTTGGTATAACATCATTAGCGTAAGCCTCTGCCTCGTTTTTTGATCTTTCTCTATCAGCTCTAGCAGCCTGTACATCTCTAAATGCATCTATTACCTGTTCAGGTGGATCGGCTTGTTGCGTTTGAACTTGAGTTAATTGTATACCCGAGCCGTACTCATCTAAAATCAATTGAGCAATTTCTTGCACTTCAACTTCGATTTTTGATCTTCCTTCTGTTAAAATATTTTGAATTCTATTTTTTGCGATTACTTCTCTCATCGCTGTTTCTGAAGCTGCCTTAACTGTTTCCACTGGGCTTTGTATGTTAAAAAGAAATTTTTGAGCATCTTTGATAACCCAAAACACAGAGTAATTAATATCAACTATATTTTCATCTCCGGTTAGCATCAAGCTTTCTTCAGGAACATTTCCTACACCTGAAGATCTTCCGGTGTCACTAGCAGGTCTAAAACCAACATCCACTCTATTAACTTTTGTGACTTTTGGGGTTAAAACTCTCTCAAATGGAGTAGGAAAGTGATAATGTAACCCTGGTTGAGTTGTATTAACATATTTTCCAAATCGAAGAACAACACCTTGTTCGTCAGGTAATACTCTGTAAAGACCGCTTGCAACATAAAGTAAAGCTATTACAATTAATCCAATTATTATTGGTTTTGAGCCTCCGGATTTGCCACCCGAGAATTTATTAATCGTCTTTTGTAAATTTCTTATTATGTCATCAATGCTAGGTGGATCTTGTCTTGAGCCTGATCCATTACCGGTAGGCGAACCTCGACTACCATCTCCTCCGCCTCCTCCTGGAGGTGTTCCCCATGGAGATTGATTTTTTAAGATCTTATCTTTGAAACTCATGTCACTTTATATAGTGACTTTTATCTTAAAAACAAGTTAAGTAGGAGCGTTATTATGACCATTAACTTTAGGAATTATGAGCCAAAAACCGCCTCCAAAGCAATTTACTAAAACACCAATAAGAGGAACAAAATTTACGTTATTGGTGTCCAGTGCTAAAGGTGGAGTGGGCAAGTCAACTATTGCAGTTAATCTTGCGTTCGCATTACAGAATTTAGGATTAAAAATAGGAATTTTAGATGCTGACGTTTATGGTCCATCATTACCAAAATTATTGGCAGTAAATGAAAAACCTAAGAGCGAGGACGGCAAGGCAATGATACCAGTTATTAAATATAATGCTCAATGTATGTCGATGGGTTTATTAGTTGATGAACAAACACCTATGATTTGGAGAGGGCCCATGGTTATCAGTGCAATAAAAACAATGACACAAAAAGTTTTATGGAAAGATAGAGATATCATTATAATTGATATGCCCCCAGGAACAGGTGATACGCAACTAACATTTGCACAAGAAGTAAAAGTAGATGGAGCAATTATAGTCTCAACTCCGCAAGATTTGGCTTTATTAGATGTAAAAAGAGGAATTCAAATGTTTGATAAAACTGGAGTAAAAATTTTAGGACTTGTAGATAATATGAGTTTTTTTAAGGGAGATGATGGAAAAAAATATAAAATCTTCGGCGAAGGTGGTGTTGAACAAACTGCTAAAGAATTTAAAAAAGAATTTTTAGGCCACGTGCCTTTGCATCAAGATTTAAAAAATTCAGCCGATAAAGGAGATCCGCTTACTCACGCAGAACCAAATCATGAAGTGTCTAAAATATTTTCCGAAATTGCTAGTAAAATTAAAAGTTCTTTAATTATAAATTAATCTTTTGACTAATTGCTTTTGCGAGTATGGTCATTCCACTTTTCGAATAGTGCATCGAGTCTACAAAATTCTCTTTAGTTTTTTCTACTATTTTATCCGCATCAACTAAATCAATTTTTAACTCTGTAGCTATCTTTCTAATTATTTCATTTTCTTTTTTTACTATCTCAGAATATAAATTCTGAATTTTGTCATTCTTAAGATCATCGAAAAGGTGATAGGTGTAAGTACATAAAATTACTTTTGTATTTGTAGATTTAAATAAGTTAATAATACTTTTTATATTTCTTTCGTAAGTTTTTAAGCCTGTCTCATAGTCCGCATTAATATTTTCTTTACCTTTTGCAATTACATCTAAAAGAGCGTGTCTTATATTTGGGCTTGGTAAAATTTTATTTTTTAAATAATTATAGAAGTTTAATGGTATGTCAGGAAGTAAACTACTAAAATAAAATTTCCAAAAATTATCCCCTAAATTATTTCTACTATGTGAATAATCAGACTTAAAATCATCTGTAAGATATGACCTAACATCATTAAAACCATGGTGTATCGTCACGTAATCTGGTTGTGTATCTAGAATACTAAGAGCAGTCCTTACTAAAATATCTGCTGAGTTGTAACCTCCCTGCGCACAATTATTTACCTCTATTTTCTTATTTTGATATTTGGATTTTAAAATTCTTTCTAATTCCATTGGATAAGAGAAATTCTTGTTTTTTTCTCTTACGTAATTAGATGTAACTGAAGCTCCCAAACAATTTACTCTTATTAAGTCTTGGGGTTTTGGAACAACCACATCCCTATCTCCATTTTCTCCATTCACAAATTGTAAATTATTTATTTTAACTGATGGAAATAAATAGTTTCTATAATTAGGAAAGTCTTTTCTTTTTTCAGGAGTTACTATTCCTGTTTTATAAATAAAAGGAATATAGGGATGCGGAATAATATGAAATTTTTTAATTGGAATTTTTTTCACAAAAAAATAGGGAACGCCGTTTTTAACTCTATATGAGATTAAAAATATCACTTCTATTAAGCCAATAACTAATAAGATTTTTAGAATAAGAAAAATGTAATCAGATAAAGACACAAGTTCCATGTTAATAAATATTGTTAGATTAATTTATCAGTGAATCCAAAAGAAGTCATTAGTTCGTTCCACTCTCTTTTAGACAAACCTGAGGTGTCATGAGTTACTTTTTCACCTTTAACCATTTGTTGAACAACTTTTTTACCTTTAGCGGAAACATGTACTGCTCCAACTCGATAATCTAAGAAAGCAGAATGAGTGATTGGAACCCATTTTTTCACAGTCTCAAGCATCGTATCTGCATAAACTCTGATTTCATATTGAGCATGGCTATCAGCTCTTAAAAATAAAAAATTCAGTAGATTTAACAAATCTGTTTTCCAATACCATTGTGTATACGAGTTTAATGTTAAGTTCATTCTAGCCAATTCTCTAGCTAAACCTGTTTTGCTCTCATCTATAGTAGAGCCATCATATCTTTCATTGAGCATTTTTTCGTAATTGTCATATGTTCTTGTTGCATCATCTTTTAAAATTTTTAATACTTCATCAGCTTGCTCTCCTGTAATTAAATCTCCCCTACCTTGTCTATTAGCGGTAGATTGAGCTGATAATTGATCTTTTGACGGGATATAAAATTCTTTGTCTAGGATTGAATATCTAGCAGAGTATTCGTTAACGTTAGCGGTTCTATGCCTAATCCATTGTCGAGCAATAAAAATAGGAAGTTTAACGTGGTATTTAATTTCACACATTTCAAATGGTGTTGAATGCCAATGTCTCATTAAATATTTTATTAATCCCTCATCTGTTGAGACTTTTTTAGTACCCTTCCCGTAAGAAACTCTCGCTGATTGAACAATAGAACTATCATCTCCCATGTAATCGACCACTCTAACAAAACCGTGGTCTAATACTGGTAATGCTTCGTAAAGAATTTTCTCTAATTCAGTAGATGTAACTCTTTTGGTTACATGTGTTTGAGCTTGCTGGTCAGCTATTTCCTGTTTTTGTTCTTTTGTTAGTTTCATAAAAGTTTTTAATTATTTACTGGGTTTCAAGAAATTCGTTTATTTGTTTTTCACAAATTTTTAAAACATTTTTTTTGTTTTTTACATTATTCCATTCAATGATTTTATCAATCGATTTATTAAGCTTCCATTTAGGGTGCCAATTTAAAAATTTTTGAGCTTTGTAATTACTCAACCTTAATAAATCAGTTTCAGAAGAAAAAGATTTATTTTTTAATTTTATTGTTTTTAACTTTAAACCGAGAGCTTTGGCAAATTTTTCTGCGACATATTTTACAGGCTTACAACTACTTAAATTTGGACCAAAATTCCAATTTTGTGTTTTATTTTTTATCTGATTTTTATAAAGTTTTTCTGCAAGTATTAAATATCCACTTAAAGGTTCTAGTACATGTTGCCAAGGTCTAACTGATTTAGGATTTCTCAATATTATTTGCTTTGTTTTTTTTGCAGATCGATATATATCTGGAATTAATCTATCTTCAGAATAATCTCCACCGCCAATTACGTTACCCGCTCTCACTGTTGCTAGTCTTTGATTACTTGTATCTTTAAAAAAGGAGCTAATGTAAGAAGTAAATAAGTATTCACAGCAAACTTTGGATGCACTATATGGATCAATTCCACCTAGTTTGTCTGTCTCTTTGAAAATTTTGTTTTTTGAAATATCATAAACTTTATCAGTCGTGATTATTATTGATGTTTTAATTTTTTTTATCTTTCTAACTGTATCAAGTATATTCAAAGTACCATTAAAATTAGTATCAAAAGTTTCTTTTGGCTCTAGATAAGAATATCTGACAAGTGGTTGTGCGGCTAAATGGAATACAATCGTTGAATTAGATTTTTTAATTTCTTTATGTAATCTTTTAAAATCCCTAACATCAGCAATTATAGATTTATCTATTATATTACTTATATTTGCTAAATTGAATAAATTTGGACTGGATTTTGGCTTAAGAGCATACCCAGTTATTTTTGCACCTAAAAGATTTAAAATAATACAAAGCCAGCTTCCTTTAAAACCAGTGTGACCAGTAACAAAAACTTTTTTATTTTTCCAGAAATTTGAGTTTATTTTTGTGCTCACTACGTTTTATCAAAAGTTAATCTTTTTTTCATAAATTATTCTTTCAGTTTTCTTTAATTGAAAATAGATTCTAGTAACATATTCGCAAACAATGGATAATAAAACAAAAATGGATATTACCAAAATTAAGGTAAGATTCTCAAAAAAATTTAAAAATTTAAACTTTTGAAAAACATTAAAAATTGTGCCGAACGATCCTAAAAAAAATAGTAATAGCGAGAGTCTTCTGAAAATTTTTGTAAAAAAAAATGTTTCTTCTAGTAATGCATTAACAGCATAAGTAAAGGTATTATACAATCCTAATTTACTTTTACCCTTTTTTCTTGTTTCCCGGTCATACTCTATACCAACAGGTTTTTTTGATAATGCAAAGGTCATCCCTCTAACATAAGGAAATAAATTACTATTATCTTTAAAACTATTTATTACTTTTCTATCGACTAATCTGAAGTCATGAGCGTTAAGAGGATATTTTATATCAGCATTTAAATTCATTATAATATAAAAAAATTTTCTAAAAAGATTTATAAAAATATTCTCTTTTCTGCTTTTAACAATTCCGTAAACTAAATCATGGCCCTCTTCCCATTTTTGTAAAAATTTTTCAAATAGCTTTGGTGGATCTTGCAGATCACAATCAATCACAATAGCTGCTTCACCAGTAGAATGTTTGTAAGCCTCCAAAATAGACTTATCGTAGTCAAAATTATTTCTAAATCTGATATATTTAACTTTTCTATCTTGATTGCATAAATCTGTTAAAATATTCTCTGTTTTATCACTACTATGATTGTCTGTAAAAATTAGTTCGAAATCATAGGAATTTAATGAATTATTAAAAACTTCTGAAATTTTATTATAAGTATTAATTATATTTTCTTCTTCATTTAAAACAGGGATACAGATCGATATTTTTTTCATTTAAAATTATTTAATGTATTAACTATGTATAAGTATTGTGATTTTTTCAAAGTAGGAAAAATTGGTAAACTCAAAATCTCCTTAGAAATTTTTTCTGTTACATAAAACTTTTTTTTATTCAATTCTTTAAAGGCCTTTTGTTTGTGTGGTGGTATGGGATAATGTATCATTGTTTCAATATTTTTTTTTAGTAAATAACTCTTTAATCTATTTCTTGATTTACACCTAATTACAAATAGATGCCATCCATGTACAAAACTTTTATCAACTTTTGGGAGTAAAACTTTATTATTTTTAATATTTTTTAAATAAAATTTTGCAATTTGTTTCCTTTTATTTTGAAATTTGCCAAAATCTCTTAACTTATCGATTAAAATTGCAGCCTGGATTTCGTCCATCCTTGAATTAACGCCTTTAAATGTGTTCTTGTACTTTCTATCTTTAAGATCCTCAAATACATCTTCACCGTAATTTCTAAGAGACTTTATTATATTAAAAAGTTTTTTATCGTTAGTTGTTATTGCGCCTGCATCTCCTAATGCTCCTAGATTTTTTCCTGGAAAAAAACTAAAACAAGTAGCATCGCTAATCGATCCAACCATAGATTTTTTTACTTTAGCTCCTAAAGATTGAGCGGCGTCCTCAATTAATTTAATTTTTTTCTTTTTTGCGATTTTTTTTAAAGCAAATAAGTCAGCTGGTCGTCCGTATAAATCTACAGCTAATATTGCTTTTGTTTTTTTATTAATTTTCTTTTTAATATTGTTTACACAAATATTAAAGGTTTCTGGGTTAGGTTCTACGAAGACTGGTTTTAAATTAACAGACGTAATTCCTAAAATACTAGCTATATATGTATTTGCAGGAACAAGAACTTCATCTCCGTCCTTTAAATTACCAATTATTTTGTAAGCCATGAACGTAATTTTCATTGCATCAACGCAATTTCCAACTGCAACACAATATTTTGATTTACAATAATCAGCTAGTTTTTTTTCGAAAATATTTACGTTATCTCCTAAAATATATCTTCCACTTTGATTTATTATCTTTATCTTTTTAATAAAACTATTTTCATATTTTTTATTAAGTTTAGAGGTTTCGTAAAATTTTATTTTTTTCATTTATAAAAATCTTTATTTTCAATTATATTTATAATTTTTGTTTTAATTTTCAAATTAATTATATATTTTTTAATTTCTTTTTTAATATGCCAAGCTAAGTTAATTATAGGTTTTTTATTGTATTTTTTTTTTAAATAAATGTCTGATTTTATAGGTATATTTGTACCAGGAGCATTATAGCCAATTTTTATAGATTTTGGTTGTTCAAATATACATTCTATATTTTTATTATTTAAATTTAAAATCTTTAGCAAAATTGCTGCTCTACCTGGAAATGCTTTTGCAGGTAAAGGGCCGTATTTTTGATTAAGATTTAAAATTTCAGACCTTTTTTTCATTTTCCAAACTTTTATTGATTTGTTCAAACTTTTAATTTTGTTGAATAAATTTTTTTCTTTCTTTAGTAAATTTGATCTTTTTATTTTTTTAGACTTACTTCGTGAATAAAAAACTCTTATATTTCCTCCATATCTCTTTGGAAGTGCAAATTTAAAAAGTTTCATTTCCAAAATTTCTGAAATCTTTAAAAATGAAGTTAAACTATAGGTCCTAGGATGTTCATGGTAAAAAGTGTCAAATTGATTTTTTTCAATAACAGAACCGAGGTAATGATTTTCGATAACCAGGATTGTTTCATCGTTTAAAATCTTTTTGATATTAAAAATTAATTCCCTCAAATTTTCGATATGTGCGAAAACATTTGTAAAGGTGATAATGTCTATTTTTTTAAATTTTTTTTTTATCTTTTCTGCAATCTTTTTGTTGAAGTATCCTTTATAAGTATAGTGACCTTTTCTTTTTGCTTCGTTGCAAGCATTCGTTGGTTCAACACCTATAGTAATACACTCCTTTTTTTTAAACATATTTAGCAAACTGCCATCATTGCATCCAATATCTAGCACAATTTTTTTTTTAAGATTATTACGAAAAACTTTTTTACAATCATTTACTAATTGTTGCATACCGTTTAAAACATCTTTTGTTAGACTTGCTCGATAATGATAACTTAAGGGAAATAAAACTTTTTTCTTAACTTGAAATTTTTGATAGGCAGTTACACAATCTTTGCAGTAAACTACTTCAATTTTATATAATTTATTTTTCTTTTTTGACCCAATCTTAATTAAATCGTCACAAAGCGGATGTTTTCCCAAATTAAGCACAGTGGGAAGATTTTTTTTTCTGCAGATTTCACAGTAGTTTTTCAATATAGTTTATGTATAACAATTTTTATACGAATATGAAGAAATTAAATGTCTATCCGGTAACTGATTATGAAAAATTTCCTCAAAAATACTATTTTTTATCAATTGTCAAAGAAATTATAAAGATCTCAGGATTAGATAGATCAGATAAAATAATTTTAGATTTTGGATGCGGACAAAAAATTTTTAGTAAACTTTTACCAGGTAATAAAGTTTTAAACTTTGATATAAATCCTCTTTATTCGGAGATCAAAGATTATAAAGACTATAGATTCGATTTAGTAATTTTTAATCACGTTCTTATGTATCTAAAACCAAATGAAATCGGCGCACTTCTTGATACAATTAAAAAAATTAATCCTAAATGTGAATTAATATTTAGTCTTTCGAGACAAAATTTAATAAGCAAAATTGCAATGTTTGTAACTTTAAATTTTACTGCACATGAAAAAACTTTGTCTAGTTATTTAGAGCAAGTAGACCAATTTAAAGATAAGACTGTTATTGTAAAAAAAAAATTAAAAATTTTTGGAATAACTGATATCTATTATTGTAAATTTAAATGACCAAAAAAACTAATTATCATTGTCTTTTTTTATTAATAATATCAGTGAGTTATATTTTTCCTTTATTTTTTTTTGGCAGTATAACAACATTTTATCATGATAATTTAGATAGCTTAGTTGTTTATAATCATATTATTGGAAAAATTTATAAAGAAGGTCTTAACTTTGATTTAATTAAAATATTTTTGTCAGGTGAATTAGAATTTTACTACTTAAGACATATATTTAAACCTTTTGTTATTTTATACTCATTATTTGATACTGAATTAGCTTATTGGATTACAGATTTTTTATTTAAGATGACTAGTTATGTAACCTTTTTCTACTTAGCTAAAAAAATTCAAAAAGATAATTTTATTGCTTTTTTAGGGGCTACTTTATTTGCCTGTCTTACTCCATTTAAAACTTTAGGTTTTGGTTTAGCTTTTTTTCCTTATTTACTTTACCTAATATTTTTTAAATCAGAATTAAATATGAAGCACTACTTCCTATTAATTTTTTTTGGTTTAAATACTGACATTACTACAGATTTATTCCTTATTCCCTCAATTATTTTGATCATTTTTATAATAGATCGAAATATAATTTTTAAAAAATTTAAAAATTTAATAAAAATTTTAGGATTATTTTTTCTATGCTCAATGCTTACAAGTAGTAATTTTATTTACATACAATTTTTAGAGTTAGAAATGCATCGAATAGAGTATGTAAAATACCCAAAAACTTTTTTTGATAATTTAAGCCAAAAAATAATGCAAATCTTATATTTACCAAGTAGCATGAATTGGTCTTTTTTTAAGATACTGCCTTACACATTTATTTCAGTTCCAATTATTACATTAGCTCTTTTTTCTAAAAGTGATATCGTAAAAAAACTTTTAGTTTTAATCTTTATAATTCAATCTTTGTTATTTGCTTTAGATACAAATCTTTTAGTTAATATTTACAATAATAATAATATTTTCATTAAGTTATTAAATCCATTTTTAATTACTTATTATATGCCAGTAGTATACTCTTTATTGTTAATTTATTTATTATCTAATAGTCAAAACTATAAGAAAAAAACTTTAATAATTTTTAGTTTTATTTCGATATTTCTTTTTCAATTGAATTCATCAATCATTCCATTGCAAAAAAAATTTATTTTTAAAGATGAAAGTTTTAGAAATTTTTATACTTTCAAAGGATATTATCTTTATGATGATTACAGTAAAATTAAAGAAATTGTAAAAGATAAGAGAACAGTGTCTCTTAATCTAGATCCAATGGTAGCAGCTATGAACAACATAAATATAATTGATGGGTATCATAGTATGTATCCTTTAGCATACAAAATACGATTTAGAAAAATTATTGAGAAAGAGTTGAATAAAAATCCAAATTTAAAAAATTACTATGACGGGTGGGGAAGCCGAGTATATGCTTTTATGAATAATATAGATAATATATCAATAAATTTTAAACAGGCAAAAAGAATTGGGGCTGATTACGTGCTATCAAAAAATCCTATTGATGATGATAATCTTTTATTAGTTTGTGACAATTGTTCAAAATTTTTTAAATTATATAAAATTAAATAGCTTAAATTTTATTTATTAGGTTATAATAACCTGTTGGTTTTCCAACTATGACGATAAACGAATTTCGTAATAAACATCACGGACGTGGGGGCAGTACCCACCACCTCCACCATATAAAATTAATTGGGGGTGA
>MDTG01391591.1_pt1 | contig 20265 bp, 19 predicted proteins | sample 811421 | NCBI WGS metagenome assembly MDTG01 (sample SAMN05326645, study PRJNA326480) | marine metagenome | isolation source: seawater | place: Pacific Ocean: South East | collected 2011
AGTAGAGTACAAAGGGGAGAAAAAGAACGCCAATGGGTTTTCCGAGGTCATCTACAACCCACGCAACTATGACGTGCTACAATACATCGGGACGGCCCCGCGGACCAGTTACCTGGCCCGGGTGAAGAACCCCAATCCGGATATGCCTGACGCGGAATACCGTGGACTGGCCACCATTCACACCGCCTAAACACCAACCCGGAAATTCTTCATGGCAGATACCGCCACCAAGACTGAGACGAAGGCGTCCGTGCCACGGGAAGTGAAACTTCCGGTGCTGGAGCGTGAAAAGCTCGTTCTGAACAAGCGGTCCTACCACTGGATTACCGAGCGCGTTTGCGGCGTGATCGAGAGCCCGCAGCCCCGGATCTGGTGGACGCTCTTCATCCCCAGTGTCATCATGGCCATCGTGGGCGTTGGAGGTGGATTGATCTATCTTGTGACAACCGGGGTGGGGGTATGGGGAAACACCAACCGTGTGATGTGGGGCTGGCCGATCGTGAACTTCGTTTTCTGGATCGGGATTGGCCATGCCGGAACCCTTATTTCCGCGATTCTCTTCCTGAGCCGCCAGAACTGGCGGACGTCGATCAACCGGGCCGCTGAGGCGATGACAATTTTTGCGGTCATGTGCGCAGGGATCTTTCCTGCCTTCCACGTCGGGAGGGTATGGATGGCGTGGTTCCTAGCTCCGATTCCCAACGCGAATGCCATCTGGCAGAATTTCAAGTCTCCCCTGCTTTGGGACGTGTTTGCGGTTTCGACTTATTTCACGGTCTCGCTGATTTTCTGGTTCCTTGGCATGGTTCCGGACCTCGCCACCATCCGGGATCGCTGCAAGCGAGGACTAAAAAAGTTTCTCTATGGTCTCTTTTCTCTCGGATGGAGAGGGAGTAACCGCAATTGGAGCCACTATGAGATGACCTATCTCCTGCTGGCGGCCCTTTCCACCCCTCTCGTTTTGTCGGTGCACTCGGTCGTGAGTTTCGACTTTGCTACGTCGGTTGTTCCGGGATGGCACACGACGATCTTTCCACCCTACTTTGTTGCAGGAGCGATATTCGGAGGCTTCGCGATGGTTCTCACCATCATGATCCCCGCCCGATGTATCTACGGGCTCGGGGACATGATTACGATGAAGCACATCGATAACATGGCCAAGATCATCCTCCTGACCGGAACCATCGTGGGCTATGCCTACCTCATGGAGCTCTTCGTCGCATTCTACTCCGGTGCGAAGTATGAGATGGCGGCATTCACCTATCGGATCACTGGTCCGTATTGGTGGGCATACGTGGCTATGATGAGCTGTAACGTCCTTTCCCCGCAGCTGTTCTGGTTCAGGTGGTGCCGGGAGAATCTCTGGGTCGTCATGGGCGTCTGCATGGCGGTGAACGCCGGGATGTGGTTCGAGCGTTTCGTAATCATCGTCACGACCCTGGCGCGCGATTTCATGCCGGCGAACTGGAAATACTACAACCCCAGCTGGGTCGACATAATCCTTTTCCTTGGAACGATCGGCATGTTCGCAGCTCTCTTCCTCCTCTTCCTCCGCTTCCTGCCCTGCATTAACATTGCCGAAGTGAAGTGGTCCAAGGAGGAAAGCGACGTCCACTACGACGACAAGAAGCAGCATCCTGACGAGGGGACGGTGGTGGAGGCCTCCTACCAGCAGGAAATCAGGAAAGGAACCGCTGAAGTCTGATGAGTACCACCGTCAAACGCGTTTACGGCTACCTGGCCGAGTTCGAAAGCGCCTCCGCCCTCTACAAGGCAGCCCAGAAAGTGCGTGATGCGGGGTTCCGAAAGTGGGACTGCTACACGCCCTATCCGGTGCACGGTCTTGATTCCGCCATGGGACTGAAGCGTTCGATCCTGCCGTATTTTGTTTTCTTTGGAGGACTTACGGGGCTGACCACAGCTTTCATTCTCGCCTACGTGACCCAGGTTGGAATTTATCCAACCATAGTCCAGGGCAAGCCGGCTAACATCTTCACGGTTCCGGCATTTTTCCCGATCATGTTTGAGCTGACCGTGCTCTTTTCCGGATTCACAACCCTCTTCGGCTGCCTCGGTCTCTGCCAGCTGCCACGCTGGAACCACCCGCTCTTTGCGAGTCGGCAGTTTCATCGGGTCACCGATGACGGGTTCTTCATCGCCATCGAGGCGAGGGACCCCAAGTTCTCTGCGAAAGGCACGAAGGGATTTCTCGACGAAATCGGGGGTGACAATATCGAACTGGTGGAAGACGACGGAAAGTAAGTTGACTCTGGTACAATGAAGTATTTTTTCCTCGTCTTCATAGGAGTAATCGTCCTGACCGTCGGAATCTTCGGGTTCCGGGGCAGCAAGACGACCAATACGCCTATTGAGATCTTCCCGGACATGGACCGGATGGATTTCGTAAAGAGTCAGAAACCCAGTGACTTTTTCCACGACGGACTGGGAGCCCGACTGCCGGTGGCGGGAACGGTTCCTCACGCCAGTGATGACGGGGTCTTCCCGGTGGAGTTCGGTGAAGGTCGGACAGGCCACTATTACACCGGCGCGATCAATGACTATTTCGCCAGGGGCCTTCCGCTGGAAGAGCTCGGCCTGATTGGCGACGGGGCGGCCGGGGAGATGCAGACCCTGCTGCGCCGCGGTCAGGACCGGTTCTCGATTTTCTGTGCGATCTGTCACGGTGAGAGCGGGGACGGAACCGGGACAGTCAGCCGATACATGGCTGCCAAGATCGCCAACCTGCACGAACCCCGTTTCGGCAGCGGTCAATACCCAGACGGAATGCTTTATCACGTGATCGCCCACGGAAAGGGACTCATGAGTGGATACGGGGCCAGTATTCCGGTGCGCGACCGCTGGGCCATCGTGGCCTACGTGCGTGCTCTCCAGGAGGCTAAGAACCCTTCGCCCGCTCCGGAGAAGGACAGCGCAGCCCCAGGGGTGGACACCGCCGGGGCTCAGCCGCGGGCCACGGAGCAGGAAGCCCCGGAGCCGGTCTCCGTGGAGCGAGAAAACCCTGCGGGACAGGACGCTAACTGATTTCTGGCATGGCACACGAACTGGTCACATCAGCAGATATTCCGGTCGACGGCGAAAAGCTGGAGGTCGACAAGCTGAGCCGCATCAAGTGGGTGTCCCTCGCCATCTTCGGAATAGGATTCATCCTGAGCATCCCGGTCCTTCTGGGAGCCCTCGGGAGGGGAATCCAGGGATCCTATTGTTTCTCGTGGCTCTATGCCTTTTTCTTCTTCGCGACCCTCGCCCTCGGGGGTTGCTTCTGGACTCTCCTGCACAACATCTCAAATGCCGGGTGGGGAGTTTCAGTGCGTCGTGTAATGGAGAACGTCGGATACGTCTTTCCCTGGATGTTCATCCCCGTGATCCCGCTCCTTCTGCCGCAGGTGCAGGAATTCCTCTACGAGTGGATGGAAAAGCACCGGCTGGCGGGGGGCGGCATCGGCAAGTCCGCTGCAGACGGTCTGCACCACGGTAAGCACACCGATCACCTCCTCTCCGGCAAGTACTGGTATCTTAATATCACCTTCTGGTATTGTCGGGTAATCTCCTATTTCGTCTGCCTTGGCTTTGTAATCCACTTTCTCCGCAAGTTGTCCGTCGACCAGGACAATGATCCGGAACCCGGGGTCACCCGACTTTACCGGGCTCGTTTTCATTCCTGCTGGGGAGTACCCGTCTTCGCGGTGGTGCTCACCTTCCTCGCCATTGATCTCGTCAAGGCACTCGATTACAAATGGTTCTCTACGATGTGGGGCGTCTACGTATTTGCGGGAAGCGCCCTCAACGCCATGGCGGTCATTATTCTCATCACGATCAGCCTGCGCCGGATGGGCTACCTGAAGAACGTAGTGGGGCCCGAGCACGACCACCTGATGGGAAAACTGACCTTTGCGTTCACAGTTTTCTGGGCTTATATATCCTTCGACCAATATTTTCTCTACTGGTACGCCAACATCACGGAAGAGACCCGGTATTTCGTCCTGCGAAACACGGGAGGGTGGAACTATGTCAGTATTCTTCTGGTATTCGGACATTTTGCCGCACCTTTCCTCCTCCTCATCCGGCAGGATCTCAAGCGCCGGAACGGATATATGATCGTGGTTGCCGGTTACTTGCTGTTCATGCACATGATCGATGTCTATCATATGATCATTCCAGAGCGCGGACCATCTGTGACCAAGATTCTCTATCCGGACGACCCCGGAAAGTGGAACCTCTGGCTTAACGGCTCCATGCTCGGGGATATCATTGCCTTTGTCACGGTGGGTGCCTTTTTCCTCTTCGTCCTCCTGCGCAACCTCGGATCGGTTGCGCTTTACCCTCATCGGGATCCCCGCATCCTCGAATCAGCCAACGTGCACAACTAGTGGCCTCGTCGAACAACAATTCCCTCAAGCGATTTTCCACCTTCTGGGTCGGACTGGTCCTGTTTGCGGCTTTCGGGGTGGCCGGACTGGTCCTCGGGATTGGCTTTAACAAGCCCGTTGAAAACGCCTACTACGACATGGAGTCCGAGCGGCGGGGAAAAATAAAGGAGGAGGTCGACGAGAGTCACGCGGGGGCGCAGAAGATGGCCCACACGAGTTTCGCCCGGGTGGGGGCCAGCTACCTTGAAAGCGCACCGGTGGCGGTAGAAAAGCCCGAGTTTATCCTTCCCGGTTCGGCTACCCAGCTGGGCAAGGCCTCCGGGGGAACCGGAGTGAAGGTGCCGGTGGGCTTCCCCGAAGTTTCCGTCGATGCGGCGGTGGACCCGGCCATGATGGCAAAAGGACAGGCTCTCTACGCGATCTGCTCGGCGTGCCACGGAATCAACGGGGAGGGAATGTATCACGTCAACAAGACGGGGCCGCCTCTTGCGGAATCGGAATGGGTGCTCGGTCCGGTGGCAAACCTGATCGCGATTCAGTTTCGCGGGCTGAATGGGACAATCGAGGTGAACGGCAAGTCCTACACCCCGGTCGCCCCGATGGCGCCGCTTCCCCTTGATGATGAGTCAGTAGCGGCAGTGCTTACCTATATTCGAAACAGTTTCGGGAATAAGGCTTCGCCGGTAACGGCTGAACAGGTGAAGGCGATGGAAGGAGAAAAGGGCAAGCCCATGTTGAGCCCTGCCGATCTTATTCCTCCAAAATGAACCATGGAACGGTCACCAATGGCCATAGATACTGATAGCGACATGGCAGTCCAGAAGGATCTGGAGCTGCGGGCGTCGATCGATCGCTCGCTGAGGCATCCCGTCATGTTCTTCTTCACGAGCGGAGCGGCCTGGCTGGCGGTGGCCATTCTCCTGGGCTTCATTTCCTCCTTCAAGTCGCACGACTCTACCTTTCTAGCGACCTTCAGCTTCCTGAACTACGGGCGGGTCTATCCGGCTCACCTCACTGTCCTGATTTACGGCTGGGGCTGCCAGGCAGCCTTCGGACTAATCATCTGGCTGATGGCACGACTTTCCCGAAATGAGTGTAAAGCGATCGGGATAATTCTTACCGCAGGGCACCTCTGGAACTTAGGGGTAAGTGTAGGATTCCTGGGTATTCTGGCGGGATTCGGGTCGGGCCGCCCGTGGATGGAGTTTCCCGTGGCAGTCTGGCCGCTGCTCCTGGTGAGCTATTTCTTCATCACGATCTGGTCCTTCATTCAGTTTCGCTGCAGTGCGGGAGCAAAGACCTTTGTGGCTCAGTGGTATCTGGTCGCAGCCCTGTTCTGGTTTCCCTGGATTTACCTCAGCGCCCACCTCTTTGTTTTTGTATTCAATGGACACCCCATCATGGCCGCTGGGGTGAACGCCTGGTTCAAATATGCCCTGATCTTCCTCTTCTTCACCCCGGTGGCCCTCGGCACCGCCTACTACCTTGCTCCCAAGGTAACAGGGCGGCCCGTCTACAGCTACTCGCTGGCCCTCTTTGGCTTCTGGGCCCTCGCGGTCATCGGTCCGTGGGCAGGCATGCAGAAGCTTGCAGGCGGTCCGCTCCCCCAATTCCTGCCATATGTAGGAGCGGCAGCGACCGTCCTCATCCTCATTCCGGCCCTTGCGGTGGGGGTGAATATCCTTCTAACCCTGCGTGGCTATGAGAGTGCAGTTACAGCGAGTCCATCGCTGCGGTTCACCACGGTGGGAATTGTAAGCTTTGTGATCCTCGGGGCCATGGGCCTGGCTCTCAACACCCCCGCGGCCCTCAAGATGACGCAGTTTTCCCTGGCAGGTTACGGCTTTGAGGTGCTCGCCATTTATGGTTTTTTCAGCATGTGCGCCTTCGGCGGCATTTATTTCATCGTTCCCCGGATTACTCGGCGGGAGTGGCTGTCGCGCCGCTTCATTTCCTGGCACTTCTGGCTCAGTCTTTATGGGATCGGCACCGTGGTGGTGTGCTCGATCCTGGGAGGACTTTTCCAGGGGGCGGCCCAGGAGGCTTACACCAATGCATGGTCAGATGCCTCCTCCCGTAATTATGCCTACAATGTCGGAACGACGGTGGCGTGGGGATTCATCGTCTTCAGCAGTTTCTTCTTTCTCCTGCACCTCCTTCTGATGTGGGCCCGCCTGGGCCGGCGCAGTCAGCATCCGACCCTCCTGCAGGACGCTCACGACGAAGTTTCTCCCCACGGACCAGAGGGTGATCTGGATAAACTCCAAGCTGCGGAGGCCTGACCCTTTCATGACCTTCAAAGCATTCATATTTGCCTTGGCGGTGAGCTTTTCCGTCCCGTGGTTCCTCATTATTGTGGTGCCCTACGGGAAGATGCGTAACTTAGAACCAGTGCACTTCGAGAAGGAAAGTGACGGTCGACAGGAGGTCTACGTGCCTCGTCGAGCAGGCACCATTTCGACGGGTTCTGTCATCTACGGCTCAAATGGATGCTACGTATGTCATACCCAGTTGATCCGCAAGGGCTTCGCGGGTTCGGAACTTGGTCGGCCAGACTGGGCTGGTTTTCGCGTGAAAGACGAAAGCGGCGTCAGCATTAACACCGCTCGCGAAACGACTCCCTTCGACTACGTCGGGGAAGAGTTTGCTCATGTTGGAATCATGCGTGTCGGGCCGGATCTCAGTAACGTGGCCGGGCGGGTCCAGAAATACCTGAAAAATCCGCTCACGAAGGCGGATAGCCCGGAGAGTTGGCTCTACCTCCACCTCTACAATTCTGCGCTCAAGACCGTGACTCTGAACAACAAGTTCGGTTGTCCCCGCCAGACGCACCTTTTCAAGAAGCAGCGGCGCGTCGGGCAGGGCAGTCCGAATGCCGTGCCTGGCCTGCCGGATGAGGAAATGGAAGTACTTCCCACCGGGAAGGCCAAGGCGCTGGTAAGTTACCTTCTTTCCCTGAAGAAGGATGATGCGGTGCCTTACAGCATCAACTACAGCCGAAGTAAGAAAAAGGCCGAGTAACATCCCGATCAACGAAGCGATGGCCCAGTCCAAGGATTTCGAAAACCAGCGTCCCGACCTCGAGGAGGGGACAAATGTCGTGGAGGCGCATGCCTCTCTCATGACCAGCGGGGCAGCTCAGTCGAGGGAGAGGAGACTGAAGGAGACGGGAATGGAACCGGTGTCCCTGTGGGTTTTCCTGGGAAGTGCATTCGTGCTCCTAGTGGGCGGTGCGGTCCTGGGTGCCGGGGGAAAGTTATTCAACTACGACCCCTATCCTGTCGGCTACGTCAGGCCGGAATTTGCTAGTGATGCCGATAGTGGGCCGACCATTGGCCCCATTCTCGAGGCCCTCATGAAGCGGGGCAAGAATATCTACACCAAGTGCAGCGGATGCCATGGTTCCAACGGGGCTGGCGACGGGGGCAACCGTCCTCCCCTGGCGAACTCCGAATGGGTCACGGGCAGCCCCGAACGTCTCGCCATGATCATCTTGAACGGGGTAAAGGGCCCGATTGTAGTTGACGGGAAGTCATACGGGGCGGACGTGATGGATGGGCAGGGGCCGCTCACCGCGGACGAACTGGCCGGAATCATGACCTACGTGCGGAACAGCTTCGGAAATGACGTTGGAGACGTGGTGACCCCTGAGCAGGCCTCAGAGGCTATCAAGATATCAAATGCCCGAGCCGGCGCGCATATGAGCGCTGACGAGTTGAACGCGAACCATGACAAGGCGCTCGAGGGCGAGACCATAGATCCGAATACACCGGTAAACTTTGAGACGCTCAAGCCCGCGGAGGCCTCAGGCGAGTAACAATTTCCCCCCAAGTCCGAACGACGATGAGCACAGCAGCGGCAGCAGACCACAGCCATGGTGAGGATCACGATGATCACGACCATGACCTTCCGTTCCATAAGAAGTATATCTGGTCCACGGATCACAAGGTAATTGGAATCCAGTACGGAATCACAGCCCTGTTATTCCTGGCCTTTGGATTTTTCCTGATGATGGTGATGCGCTGGAGCATCGCCTACCCGGAGGAGCCTCTTCCCGGATATCTGAGCTGGGTTTTCAGCGAGGAATGGAAGGCAAGGTGGCTGGTGGATGGGAAGGTAACCGGAGACACCTACAACATGTTCGGGGCCATGCATGGCACCATCATGGTGTTCCTAGGGGTTGTGCCCCTTGGATTCGCGGCCTTCGGGAACTATGTGACGCCGCTCCAGATCGGAGCGATCGACATGGCTTTTCCACGCCTCAACATGCTGAGCTACTGGAGCTACCTCGCGGGCGGCCTGATCATGTGTGGGAGCTTCTTCATGGAGTCCGGGGCGGCCAAGTCCGGCTGGACGAACTATTCTCCCCTCGCCAATTTTTCGGATGGGCAGATCGTGAATCAATTTTTAGCAGGACAGACCCAGTGGTTGCTGGGGATGGTATTTCTCATTACCTCCTCGCTGCTTGGCGCGGTCAACTTCCTGACCACTTTGATTAACCTTAGGGCCAAGGGGCTCACGTGGATGCGCATGCCATTCTTCTGCTGGGCCATGCTGGTGACCGGTTTCCTGCTTCTGCTCGCCTTCCCTCCCCTTGAAGTAGCGGCTCTCATGCAGTTGATGGACCGGACGGTGGGTTCGAGCTTTTTCGTCCCGAGCGGACTTTACACTTCCAGTGCGGGCGTGGTGGAAGCCTCGGGCGGAGGTAGTCCGCTGCTCTACCAGCATCTCTTCTGGTTCCTCGGTCACCCGGAAGTTTACGTTCTCCTCCTTCCGGCGATTGCCTGCGTGGCCGAGATCATTCCGGTTAACACGCGAAAACCGCTGTGGGGCTACAAGCCGATGGTCTGGTCGATCGTCATCCTTGGTTTCCTGAGTTTCATCGTCTGGGCTCACCACATGTATCTCACCGGGATGGGCCCGGTCATTTCGACCTGGTTCCAGACCACCACGGTCCTGATTTCAGTGCCCTCGGTCATCCTGCTGACTTCAATGATCGTATCCCTCTGGGGCGGATCGATCCGGTTCAATGTTCCGATGCTCTGGGCCGTGGCGTTCCTCCCCATGTTCGGGATCGGGGGTCTCACCGGCCTGCCGCTGGCATTCAACCTGGTGGATCTGCACCTGCATGATACCTACTATGTGATTGGCCATTTCCACTATGTGGTCGCGCCGGGAATTCTCTTTGGGCTCTTTTCGGGAATATACCACTGGTATCCCAAGATCACGGGTCGGCACATGAACACCGCCCTCGGCCATCTCCACTTCTGGCCGTCTCTGGTCTTCATGAACATGTTGTTCTTTCCCATGCTGATCCAGGGTATGGCCGGCTTCCACCGACGTTGGTACAACGGTGGAGACGCCTATCTCTCCAAGGCAGCCGACAGCGAAAACATCTTTGGCAATACGGTCGCGGAATGGATTCACCTCAATCCGATCATGACCTGGGGAGCATTCCTGCTTGCCCTCTCTCAGATTCCCTTCCTCATCAACTTCGTATCCAGCATGTTCGTCGGTGAGAAGATCAAGAACGACAATCCCTACGATGCGACGACCTTGGAGTGGGCAACTCCAACCCCGCCACCCCACGGAAACTTTACTTTCGACGTAGGCGCATATCGCGGGCCGTATGAATACAGTCGCGATGACCATGAGGGCGACTTTTTCCCGCAGTGGGAGGAGCCAAGCAGAGAGAAACCGGCTGAAAAACCGGCTAAGGCACCGGGCCCTCAACCGGAGGTCGAGCCGGCCCAGTAACGACGTTCAACTTCCCGTCCCATGGAGATTCCCTACACGGTCACCGCTCGGAAGGATACCGGCCTGTTCAACTCGAAGATCGCTATCTGGCTTTTCCTTGCCTCGGAAGTGATGCTCTTTGGAGGCCTCTTCTCGGGTTACGTGTTCCTGCGGATCTACGCTGACTATCCCTGGCCTGAGCGGGCATTGCCGATCGTGCCTGGCCTCGTCAATACCTTCGTCCTGATCGGGTCTTCCGTTACGGTTGTTTTTGCATGGGCTGCCCTGAAGATGCGGCAATGGCGCCGTTTCCAGGTGTTCATGGGAATCACGATCTTCTGTGCAGCAGTCTTCATGGTGCTCAAGAGTATCGAGTACAAGGCCAAGCTGGGCCACCAGGGTGTGCGGATGGACGATTTCACGATCGTGGAGGGGCACACTCATTACAGCGCCATCATGGCGAGCGGGGAGGTGCAGCACTTCCACAAGAAGGAGAAGGCCAAGGAGGCGGCCAAGAAGGACGCCGAGAACTTCAATCGGAAAGCCGAGGCCAGTGCGAGAGCCGAGGCTGAGGAAAAGGGCGAGGAATTCGCCGGCCTGCCTGACGATAAAAAGTGGAAAGCGGGGGATTACTTCAAGGCGAATACGGTCCTGTTTCAGCCGGACACGGTCCAATTTTCCCTGGCGCGTGCCCACCGCAGCTGGGTCAACGAACTCATCGCGCAGGCCGAGAAGCGGAAGTCGAGTTTCGTCACCGGCAAGGACGTTTTCCTCTATGGCGATATCGAAGATTACTCCGGAACGAAGGAGGCACCCAAGTCGAACAAGAAACGCGGCCAGGAAGAGGCGGAAATCGTAGCCAAGTATGCGACTGCGGAGAAGACTTCCCGCAAGCTGGGTCAGAACTCCCTTTTCATCCCAGCGGGAACTCCGCTCAGCTACCCGCTGCTCAAGGAGGCCCAGGAAGTCTACCTTTCAGGGCGGGCACACAATTCGGAAATCCGGACAGCCATTCTGCGCGACAACTGGAAAAGAGTGAAGGAGGAGCGTCCCGAGGACAAATACTGGGAGCAGGCTCCTGACGCTCAGATCGACTCCGCTACTCAGTTAAATGAGCAATTCGACGAGACGGGCACGATCAGTTCCGGCAGCAAGGTAGTTTCAATAGTTTCTACCCTTTCCTTCCGCATGGATCCGCCGCAGCCGCTTGTGATCAAGCGAGGATGGGTCAAGCGTCCCGTGAAGGAGACTGACGGTAAGGCAGAACTAAGGGATGATACGGCCCTGAACGCCGGGACGGAAGACCGGGCGGAAGTCGCGCCGGGCCTTTTGGAGAGCCCGCTGGCCCTCTCAGTGGACGCGGTTGATTTCCGCTGGGTGGCCCAGAAGGCGGAGGAAGCGAACAAGAAGCCCCTCGACGTGATTGAGGGCAGCTGGATCTTCTCAGAGAAGAACAAACACGCGGATACCTACAAGGGGCTCTGGAAGCTTCACAAGAAGAGAATCGCCCACCTTGAAGCGCGGCTGAAGGAAAAGTACGGGACCGACAAGGAAGGAAACCCGAAGCGGGTCCCAACGGAGACCGAGCGTTACCGGATGGGCTGGCAGGACCTTGTTCACTATGCGCGGGTGAAGAATGGGGCCAGCGACCTCGGCCCCGGGGATGAGGCATTTGATGAGTTAAGGCCGAAGTTCTACGACGGCTTCGCTGGTCCAAACCATAAGGACAAGGAGATTCAGAAGCTGCACGCCTTCCCCGAGTTGGAGATTCCCCATGAAAAGGTCTCCATGGAGTCAATGTTTACCCCAAAGTGGAACACCTACTATGCCATCTATTTCACGATCACGGGATTACATGGACTTCACGTCGTGGGTGGTGCGATCGTCCTCGGTTATTACCTTTTCTGCAGCAAGGGATTGTATCGTCGTAATCCCGAGTGGCTTGCCAACCGGGTGGAAATCGGGGGACTTTTCTGGCACTTCGTCGATCTTGTGTGGATCTTTCTCTTCCCGATTCTTTACCTCATGTAAGCATCTGCAAACCAACCGGCCATGGCTGACACAGTAGAAGAAATAAGGAACGCTCAGAAAAAGTATCTTCTGATCGGGCTCATTCTTTTTGTTTTCACCATCGTGACGGTGGCGGTGGCCACTGTCCCGTGGCTGGACTTTGGCGCCCATGGTTTCGACGGGATTGATGCCGTCATCGGTCTTCTGATCGCCAGTGTAAAAGCCAGTCTCGTGAGTGTGATTTTCATGCACCTCAACCACGAGAAGCGGACGATCTACTTTTTGATCGTGCTTGGGGTATTGATGGGGCTCTGCTTGGTTGTCCTGACGGGCTGGGCCTTCGACGATCCGATTGAATATGGCACCCCTCTGGATGGAGATGGCTTTTATAACCCGACAGAAGAAGTAAACCAGTAATCCAAGTCATGTCCCTGCGTGGTTTCCATATCGTTTTCATTACCGTAACGACCCTGCTGAGCCTTTTTCTGGCGGGGTGGGCCTTTTTCCTGGCTCCAGCCAGTGGAGGAGTGGTGAAGAGCATCCTGATGGTGACGGGGTGCGCGGGGTCGGTAATCTTTCCCGCGTATGGAATCTATTTCTACCGAAAGGCTAAAAAGCTGATCCTCTAGCCAGTAACCTGAACACTCAAAATGAACCTCGACCTTATCCAGCTCGCCTGCACGACCTGTGCGAATTCATTCAAGGAAGGCGGGGGCGAGGCAGCTGGCTGGTCCATCCTTGCCCTCCTGTTAATGATTATTCCGGTCCTGGGTGCCGCCGGGGTATGCATGATTCGGATCGTGCGGCGCGAAAGGGAAGCACTCGATCCGAAGTATGCCGATTAGGACCGAGATAGGACTTCCTCCCCCCCTCTCTACTTACGAACTTATCATGGATCTGATCTCTACTACCCTCGTCGAGGCCATGGGCATTCCGGAGAACTATGCCGAACACGGAGGCAGTGTGGACCATATGATCGAAGTGGTGCACTGGTTCATGCTCGCGCTCTTCGTGGGTTGGAGCTCTTTCTTCCTGTTCACTTGCTGGAGATTCGCTCGGCGTCGACAAGCCAAGGCCTCCTATCATGGCGTGCGAAACCACGTAACGACCCACCTCGAGGTTGGAGTGGCTATTTTTGAGGGGGTTCTTCTGCTCGGCTTCGCGTTTCCGCTCTGGGCGGAGCGCACCGACCGGTTTGAAGACATCCAAGCCCAGGACCCTGTCCGGGCCCGGGTCATCGGTTACCAGTTCGCCTGGAGCTACCACTATCCCGGACAGGATGGAAAGTTTGGCCGAATTGACCGGCATCTGATCGAAAAGCCCGGAGATGCGTGTATCGATCCCGAAGACCCAAACGGGTGGGATGACTTCGTCTCGCCTATTCTCAAGATTCCCGTCGGAGAGCCCTGCATCCTTCAGGTCACCTCCACCGATGTGATTCACGGTTACGCCATCGTGCCGATGCGAATCCAGCAGGATGCCATCCCGGGAACGGATATTCCCATGTGGTTCCGTCCTCTGAAGGAGCTGGAGACCAGCGTGGTATGCGCCCAGCTCTGCGGCGAGCAGCACGGGGACATGGTCGGGATCATGCAGGTGGTGAGCAAGGGGGCCTTCACCTCGTGGGCGGAGGAGCAGAGTGGTGCAGCCTACGACCGAAATTCCAAGGCAGCCGCTGCGAGGGGGGAAGTCGAAGGGGAGAAAGCTGAAGCGGAGGAAGTTAAGTCGGAGGAAGTTAAGTCGGAGGAAGCTGAAGCGGAGGAAGTGAACCCGGAGGAAGTTGAGTCGGAGGAAGTTGAAGCGGAGGAAGTTGAAGCGGAGGAAGTTGAAGCGGAAGAAGTTGAGTCGGAGGAAGCTGACGGAGAAGAAGTTGATGGGGCATAGGCTATCTGTTGCCGCAGCCGGGAGTTAAAAGGGTGCAGGTCTACCACCGACGACGGCAGGTTGAGGAGGGCCCTCATCGCAAACCCCTTTCGGGGTATGGGCTGACCTCAGAAAAATGTGTTCAAATGAGTGCTTTTCCGCTGGGTTCGAGAAATGCTTATTCGCGACTTGCCGGACCAGAAACGTCCAAGGGAAAAAATGGCCCAAGAGGGCGCAGGTTCCCTCAGTGATGAGGAGCTTCTCGCCATTTTCCTGCGGGTGGGAGTAAAGGGGGAGAGTGCAATCGAACTGGGGCGGCGTCTGCTGGCAAACCACGGAGGATTGGTAGCGCTTGGTGCACTCGATATCGCACAGCTGACCCGGGAGCATGGCATGGGCCAGGCCAAGGCTGCCCAGCTGGCGGCGGCCTTCGAGCTGGGAGCCCGGATCGCGAGGGAAAAGGCGACTTTTCGCCGGCTCGATTGTTCCCGGGCCGCAGTTGAGGTATTCGGGCCGCAGCTACGGCACCTTGCTCACGAATCACTCCGTCTGGCGCTTCTTGATACCCGATTGCAGGCGACCCGCTTCCTGACGCTCTCGGAGGGTAATCTTAATGCGACCATTGCGCATCCCCGGGATATCCTGCATCCGGTGGTGCTGCACAGAGCTTACGGGTTTCTCCTCGTCCATAATCACCCTTCGGGAAATCCCTCGCCCAGCCGAGCTGACCGGGCACTGACGAGGCGGGTAGCCTCCGCGGCCTCCCTCCTGCAGGTAGAGTTTCTTGACCACATTATCGTCGGGAAGGCGTCGAACAAAAACGACGGCTATTTTTCTTTCCGGGATAGTGGCCTGCTCTGACAGGCACGGTTTGTGAGAAGCAGTTCAGATTTTCCCCGCCTTTCGCCGCCCCGGATCCTCCAAGCCTGTAACTTTCAGTCCTTTGCCGCTTTCGGGTCCAGGGCGTCGCGTAACCCGTCGCCAAGAAAGTTGAAGGCGAAGAGGGTGACCGAGAAGACCACAGCAGGAAAAATCAGCATGCTGACGTTACTCTCAAGATAGTTCGCCCCTTCCTTGATCAATACACCCCAGGAAGAGTTCGGGGGCTCAACTCCGAGCCCGATAAAGGAGAGCGTTGCCTCGTAGAGAATGAAGCTGGGGATGGTGAGGGTGGCGTAAATGATCACCGGGCCCAGCATGTTGGGAAGAATGTGACGGAAAAGGATACGGAAGTGGGAGAGCCCGAGGGAACGGGCAGCTTCAGCAAATTCCCCGTTTTTGAGGGCTGCTGTCTGGGTGCGGACGATGCGTGACATGGTAAGCCATCCGAAAGCGGCGATGGCCAACAGAAGTGGAATGATGTTGGAGAAGCGTCGGACGAAATCCTTGTCCCATCCCCACTCCGAGGTCAGGAACTTTCCAACCAGATCAACGCGGACCTCAATCAGCTCGCGGAAGAGAATGACCACGATGAGGAAGGGCATGGCGAGCAATCCGTCTACAATCCGCATCATGACGCCGTCGGCGCGTCCTCCGACATAGCCGGAAATGCCGCCATAGATTATGCCAATCGATACGGTCAGGCAGGTGGCCGCGATCGCAACGAGGAGGGAAATCTGTCCGCCATCCAGAATACGGGTAAGCATGTCCCGGCCGAGTTGATCCGTTCCGAGCCAGTGCTGGGCGCTGGGCGGGGCAAATTCATTTCCCAAGGCAACTGCATTGGGATCCTGCGGAAGAAACCAGCGGAAGACGAAGCAGGTCAGGAAGATGAATATGACTACCCAGAGGCCGATCATGGCCATCTTGTTCTTGCGAAGCCGGAGCCAGGCGTCCTTCCAGAGGGAGGTTCCCTTTTCAAGCGGCTCTTCTCTTTTATCCTCACTCATTTGCTAGGCTTCCCGTAGTCTGGGGTTGAGGATGGTGAGGACAATGTCGATGACGAGGTTGGCCAATCCCATGAGGCAGCCGTAGAAAAGAACCAAGCCCGGAAGAAGGAAGTAATCCTTGGAGGTTACAGCGGTAACGAAGTGCTGTCCCAGCCCTGGAATCTGAAAAATCGTTTCAACCACAAATGATCCGGTAATGACCGCCGCGAAGGCAGGACCGAGGTAGGTCACGACTGGGAGGAGTGCGGGACGCAGAGCGTGGCGAAGGATTATGGTGTGCCCCGGAACCCCCTTGGCCCGGGCAGTCCGGATGTAGTCCTGAGAGAGCACTTCGAGCATGCCGCCTCGGGTGAGTCTGGCCACGTAGGCCGCTACGGCCAGTCCGAGGGTGAGGGCTGGCAACAGAATATCCGTGGGACGTTCCCACCCGGCGCTGCTCAACCAAGACACATTGCGGGCGATCCAGAGCTGGAAGAGGGGGCCCAGGACGAAGGCCGGGATGCATATTCCTATCATCGCAAGGATCATCGATCCGTAGTCGATCCATCCATTGTGCCTGAGAGAGGCGATCACGCCGGAGGGGATCCCGATCATCAAGGCGATGAACATGGCTCCCAGCCCCAGGGTAAGCGATACCGGAAAAGCGCTGGTCAGGATTTCATTCACGGAGCGTCCGAAAAGACTGGTGGAGAGGCCGAAGTCCCCCTTGGTCAGCACATTGCTCCACCAGCTGACGAACTGATTGCCGAAACTTTCATTGAGGCCGAAGGCCTCGGCAACCCGCTCCCGCAGGTGGGGTTGCATGGCCTTTTCATCGGCGAAGGGATTGCCAGGGATCATGCGAATAGTCACATGGGTAAAGGAAACCAGACAGAATACCACGAGAGCGGTCTGGAGGAATCGTGAGAGAATGAAGCGCAGCATGTCGGGGAGACGGAGTTAGTTGCGTCTGAGGCTCACGTTCTTGTAGGGGTGATTGTTGAGCTGGAGAGGATGCCAGCCTTCCACCTCCGGCCGGATGAGATAATTCGTGGTGTACCAGAAGACCGGGATAATGGGCATGTCAGCCAGGAAGATCTTCTCGGCATCCTGGAGGAGTTGCAATTTTTCCTCAGGCACGATCGAGTTCTCAGACTGCTTGAGCTTGGCCTCGTAGTCCTCGCTATACCAACCGGTGTTGTTGTTGCCGTTATCCTTGGTCCACATGTCGAGAAAGGTGGTGGGATACAAAAAATCTCCAATCCATCCCGCCCCGGCTAGGTCGTAGGCTCCATCATACTGGTCCTGAAGGTAGGTGGTCCACTCCCGTTGCTGGATGCGCACATTGATGTTGAGGTGCTCCCGCCACATCGCCATGTAGGCCTCGGCCATTCTCCGGGAAACATCGCGGTCCGTGGTAAGAAATTTAAATTCCGGCAGGCCTTTCCCATTGGGGTAGCCTGCCTCGGCGAGCAGTTGCCGGCCCCTTTCAGGATCGAAGCTGGCCCCGGGGGGCACGGTGTAGCCGGCAAAGGGAGGAACCACCCCGGATGCCGGTTTTTCATTTCCACCCCGCACGCTCTTGCAGATCTGGGCACGATCGATGGCGCAGGCGAGGGCATGCCGGACCTTGACGTTGTCGAGATATTGCCTCCGGGTATTGATGCGCAGGTAGCGGGTTCCGATGTAGTCTTCCTGTCGTAGCATTGCAGGGACATGCTCCTTGGCGTATGGAATCATCTCCGGCGGAAGGGTGTAGGTCATGTGCAGTTGCTCATCGAGAAACATGCGGGTTTCAGTGTATGAATTGCTGATGGGCAGGAATCGTATGCCATCGAGTTGCACCTCTCCGGCATCCCAGTAGTGGGGGTTACGCTCGACCTCGATGTAGTGCTTGATCTTCCAGTCCTTCAGTTGGAATGGCCCGTTGGAGACGATGTTGCCTGGCTTGGTCCACCCGGTGAAGGGGGTTGCGGGATCTCCCCCGGAAAACTTGAGGATGATATGCCGGGGCACCGGATACCAGGTGTAGTGTTTGGTGATTTCAGGAAGAAAGGGAATAGGTCCGCGGAGGGTGAGTTCGAGGGTTCGGTCGTCGATGGCCCTGGCGCCGATGGAAGCGGGGTCGGGATTCTTCTCCTTATTGTAATCCTCGGCCCCTTTTATGAAATACAGCATGTCCGCATACTTAGAAGGGAGCCTCGGGTTGAGCATACGCTGGTAGGAAAAAACGAAGTCATGAGCCGTTACGGGATGGCCGTCGGACCACTTTGCCTTCTCGTTGAGGTAAAAAGTCCAGACCCGGTAATCCTCGCTGTGCGTCCAGTCCTTGGCCACGCCCCTGTCCGCCACGCCGTCCTCGCTGGGATTGTCCACACAGAGCCCCTCAAAAAGGGCCCGGATGAGATTTGATTCCAGCACTCCCGAGACGAGATGAGGATCGAGGCCCTTGGGTTCGTTGGAGTTTCCTATCACAAGGATGTTCTCCTCGGTGGCGATCGCGACGTTCGAGCGACGGTCACAGGAGAGGAGAAGCGCGCTGAAGAGAGACAGGAAAATCACCGAAAGTGCGCGCATCGGTGACACGATGCAACGGAAGTCCCCGTCTTGGCAAAGCTCTTTGCCGGATTGGGCGCTTTTTTGGGGGGTCGTGCGGAGTTCCCGGGCTGAATAGTCCGCAGGCTTGATTCGTCCCACCGGGAGGGTAGAACCGGATAGGTTCCTGCTCCTCGAGGCTGTTTTCCATGAAGGTTTATTTTCTCCGGCGTTTACTCCTCGTGCCTGTGACGCTGCTCGGGATCACCCTGCTGGTCTTCGTCCTCATCCGGGCTGCTCCGGGCGGGCCGGTGCAGCGGGACCTGCAGGAAATGAACAATGCGGCTGCAGGTGAGCAGGGCGGGTCCTCGGGGATGAGAGAATCGGAGGGCGCGGCGATCACTCCCGTTCAGCTCTTTGAGATCGAGGAGAAGCATCGGAGGGAAAAGGGGGTCGGGCGGTCTTATCTTGAGTGGCTGGGCGTGTTGCCGCGGGACGTGAACAGGACAGCAAAGAGTTTTAAGAAGGGAGAAGCAGAGGTTCCTTTCGAGGTGCCCGGGACGATCCTGAAGGCAGTAGTGGTCCGGGATGGGAAAGGCGCGGTAAAGATACAGGCTCCGGAAGACGCCTCGCAAGAGCAACGCAGCGTTCTCGAGGGCTGGATTGAAAAGAAAGGCTGGCAGGCCCGCCTCGTGACAGTGCCTGAACTGCAAAAGCGTTGGAAAAGAAATTCAGGAGGCTTGGAGCTGCCGGACGAGGGAGACCTGCAGGAGCGCGTTGTGCTCTTCCAGGCTGGGCATGACGGTCTTCTGCAGGGAAGCCTGGGTAAGTCGGACAAGTATCAGGATCCGGTCATCAGCCTCGTGAGGGACCGGATTCACATCTCGCTCTTCTACGGGGTAATCTCGATGATCCTGATTTATGGGATTTGTATTCCCCTCGGTATTGTGAAGGCAATCAAGCACCGTACCTGGATCGACAACATTTCGTCCATTGCGGTGTTTTCCGGCTACGCTATTCCGGGCTATGTGCTGGGTTCCTTCCTCCTCGTTTTTCTGGGAGCTCGCCTCGACCTTTTCCCACTCTCCGGATTTGTGTCGGAGAACTTCAGTGAGCTTCCCCTGGGTGCCAGGATCTTCGATCTCTTTCACCATGCCGTCATGCCTCTTGCCTGTTACCTTGTGGGGAGCTTCGCCTTCATGACCTTCATGATGAAGAACAACCTGATGGACAACCTGGCAGCCGATTACGTGCGTACTGCAACGGCCAAGGGCGTTCCCTATCGCTCAGCTGTCTTCAAGCATGCCTTTCGCAATTCCATCATTCCTATTGCCACCACGATCGGGCAGAATGTCACCCTGATCGTGGGGGGAAGTTTTCTGATCGAGGGAATCTTTGATATCAACGGCTTTGGCCTGCTCCAGTTCAACGCTATTCTGGAAAAGGATGAGCCCGTGGTGCTTGGGGTGCTGACAATCTCAGCGGCCCTGATGCTTCTGGGCAACGTGATTTCCGATCTCTGTGTTGCGCTCGTGGACCCAAGAATTCGCTTCAGATAGATGCTTTTCCGTCTTACAGGGATTTTACTGGTCGTGATCAGCGTGGGTGCGGTGATCGCGCATCATGCGGGGTGGGCCTTGCCGACCCTCGACTGGTTCTTCTCCTTCGAGGCCAAGGATAAGGAGCTGGATGATGCATCTTGGTGGAAGAGAAGCCAGGAGTGGGTGATCGGATATATCCTTTGCGGACTCCTGCTGGCGACCGGGGTCTCCTCCCTGCTGACGAGGGGCCGGAGAGTGAATTGGAATCCCCAGACCCTTCGCAAGCTGAAGCGCTTCAAGTCGATCACGCGGGGTTATGTCTCA
>MDTG01360599.1_pt1 | contig 20257 bp, 16 predicted proteins | sample 811421 | NCBI WGS metagenome assembly MDTG01 (sample SAMN05326645, study PRJNA326480) | marine metagenome | isolation source: seawater | place: Pacific Ocean: South East | collected 2011
AGCCTGTGTTTAGAGCAGGTACAAATCCAGACGAGCCAAGCAATGACTACATATTACAGCTGAACATCAGTATCCACCAAAATGAAGATGTTACCTCAAACAGTAGCCACGTCGTTATGTATGGTGGTGCAACAGCATCAACAGCTACAAACGTAGTGCTGCGATGGGATGCAAGCTCAAGTGGTGGTCAAGGTGGTGCAAGAGGCTACCGCATCGACTTCAATAGTGATGGGGTGCTTACTGGTGTTACCAACACATCGAACACTTATAACTCAGGTTTGATTTCGCTAGTCACAAACAGCCCAAACAACAATTACAAATGGTACTGCTTCTCAGCAATACGTCCATCTTCTATTGGCAAAGGGTCAGTACAAATAGCCGGCTTAGGTGGCTTAACAAGTCGGAACCAGCCCGGATAAGGAACAGTCATGCCTAACTTACCGATCAGAGATTTGGGTAAGGTCGGTGTTATTACTGACATTAACCCCCATGACCTACCCTTGAACGGTTTTAGTGATGGTAGAAACATTGTCTTCAATGAGAACAGAGTGCTTCGTGCACCAGTTTTTAAGACACTGTTTAATCAGACAGCGCAAACAGCTCAGACAGAAATTCCGTTGTCAGTGTTTAACTACAACCATCCATCAAACGGCTCAATGTATGTCGTAGCAAACGCAGATAACAGTGTCACAGAATACAATGATGGTGTGTCGGCAGATGTTCATCCTGCTGCTGTTACACCTTCTGGCAATGATCAGTCACCGTGGACACATGCAGAAGTTGCAGGACTAACTATACTGTGCAGAGGATCAGGTGAGCCTTATGTGCGTGATCCTGTGGCAGATACAAGATATTCTCTGATGTCTGTAGGTGATTGGCCTGCAGCAGACAGAGCACGTACCATGCGTACATTCAGAGACTTCATTATTGCTCTGAACGTCACAGAAAGTGGTACGACATTTGATACAAAAGTGAAGTGGTGCGACATACTTCAGTATCGTGCCAGCTTGTCAACAGGTGTCGTTTGGACACCAACAGCATCAAACAATGCTGGTAGCAACATATTGACTAACTTCACAACACCTCTTGTTGACGGCATGGAGTTAGGCAACCAGTTTGTGATTTACTCGTCAACCGAGTCAGCAATCATGGAATACACTGGTTCACAGTTTGTGTTCTCGTTCAGAAACCTGTTTGACCGAGATGGCGTTATCAACGTTAATTGTATTGCTAGCACTGGTCGTGAGCACTATGTGTTCGGTGACACTGACATATACAAGCACGACGGTGTTCGTATGCAGTCTGTTGCTAACAACCGTGTCAGAGAACGTATTTACTCAGAGATTAATAGAACAAAGCTGACCAAGTGCTTCGTGCATCTGGATGAAGTCAACGACCTTATCTACTTCTGCTATGTCTCAGATGAGTCAGACATTGCTTATGTGTCAACGCACTACTGCAACAAAGCGGCAGTTTACAATCTGAAGACAGATACATGGTCATTCGTAGACTTGCCAAACGTAGCAGGTGCAGCTTTTACAAACACACTGAACACTGGTCAGCTTTACAGCAACGCTTCTGGTACATACCAGACACTCAATGCCAACTTTGCTAGCTTCGCTGACAACTCGCCACGCATTAGTGCATTTGCAGCTATGCGAGATGATGCCAACGGTCACACAGCAGGCAGAGTTTATGCGAACGACATGCTCTTTACTGGTTTGACTAACGCAGCAGTGGAGCCAGAAGCACTAAATTTGGCGTTTTTAGAGCGACGTGGACTCGATCTTGATGAGACACAGGCACCTCTGAGGGCGTATAAGCATCTATTAACATGCACACCGCAGATCGTAACAGTGTCTGGCACAGATCCAGTGACTGTTAAGCTAGGTTCTACTGACCTGGCGTACGATGATTCACCAAATTATGTGACTTCGTTCACCTTTTATCCAAATACACACCACAAAATCGACACCAAGGCGTCAGGTAGGCTGCTTGCTTACCGCATCGAAGAGCCGAGTGGCGTTTATTTCAACTTTAGTGCGGCAGACTTCGATGTAGATACAACATCAGGGAGATAGCATGGCCTATAATACACAAAAAGAGCCATATACGCGCTTAACACCGCCAGCAGATATTGAGTCAACAGTTCCTTACATTGATGAAGAGCTACGCAAGATCGAAATATCAGTAGATCGCATACTCACACTACTCGATGAAATAGACACGAGGCTCACTGCAGGAGGCTTGTGATGAATTTATTCAAAGTCCCTGTAGCTAAACGCTGGTGCTACACAATTTACTTCGAAGAAGTCGCAGGTATAGGCACATTTGCCCACTGTGACATCCACACAAGGTGGTCGAAGCTAACAAAACAAATGCTGCTGAGTGGTTGGCACTTAGTCAACACAGCTCATGGCGGTCCGATCTATGCAGAGCACGATCCAAAGGACAAAAAACACGAAAAATTTTTATACATGTTCGGATTTGTACACCACGAAACTTTGAAAGATGGCAAACAAATCTGGCTTTGGAGAAAAAAAGATGGGTAGCTTATTCGGAAGCAGAAAAACAATACAAGCGACCGACCCTATCGCACGGGATGCTTTTGAATTGTATAAAGGGGCACTTGGCGGCATACGTCCGACGCTCGACCAGAATATAATGAATAATCTGCAAAATCCTGTGTACGGTGGTCAGACTTACGCTGGCTTAGATCCACTACAGAAGCAGTACTACGACAATGCGCAGACACTTGGTGGTCTAGGCATGACAGGTGGCATGAATAACTACAATGCTACGTCTGGTTTTGGTCAAGGTATGGCCAACTTAGCGACGTCTCTGCAAAATCCTATGGGTGGGTATAACGCTGGCATGAACCTCGCTAACTCACCTATGGCACAAAGCATGGTTGATGCTTCAACTCGTGATATTCAGCGCAACCTCTTCAACAGTCAGCTTCCACAGCTCAATAGAACAGCTCTGTCTGGCAACAACACCAATAGCACACGTGCTGGTGTTGCTGAAGGTATGATGAGAGGTCTTGCAGCAGAAAACATTGGAGACATGTCTGCACAAATACGAAACAACATGTTCAACCAAGGTATGAACCAGTTCAATACGAACATTGGTCAGCAGCAGACAGCACTAAGCGCCATGATGGGTGCAAATAATCAGGCTTTCGGTAACGCAAACAACTCGCTTGGTATGTTGTCAGGCGCAGGTAACTTTATGCGTGGCTTTGACCAAGGTGGTCTCGACGACGCTGCAAAACAGTTCTACATGGCACAAGATCGTCCAATGCAGCTTGCTGGCAGCTACATGAATTTGTTTAACCCACTGTCTAGTTTCTCAGGTGGTGCTGGTTACGGTGGTGCTTACGACAAAGAAGGTGGCCTAAGTCAAGCAGGCCAGCTGATGAACGTAATTGGTACTGGCATGACACTCTTCTGCTGGGTCGCTCGTGAAGTATACGGTGAGCACAACTTCAAGTGGCGTATGTTTAGGCATTGGATGTACTGGGACGCACCTCGCTGGCTTCATAATTTATATGCAGCGCATGGTGAGAAGTTTGCTGTCTGGGTACACAACAAACCTACTGTAAAACGTGCACTTCGTTATTTGATGGATAAAGCTATCAGACCATACGGAGGACCACATGGGGCTATATGATATAATCAACAATCGTGGTGCTGGTGTTTTGTCTGAAGACCAAAGCAAAGCGTTGTATGAACAAGGCATAGCACATCCGCAATATCAAGAAATGATGCAGCAACTAGTTAATCCTAGAAACATGGATACTGGTATGAAGCTCGCTTTGCTCGGACAAGCCATGCAAGGTGGTGACATAACTGGCAAGATTACTGATTACCAGTCAGGTATTCGTGAAAGGTTTAGACAGCGCCAACAAGACAAACGTCAGTTGTCACGCGATGAACTCGAAAAGAGAAGAGTCGAGCTTGGTATGAAAAATACGCAGCTGGGCATGGACCAAACACAACTAAATATGGACCAAAGCGTACAAAAGTTTCCATACGAACAGCAACAGTTGCGAGGTCAGATTGCTCAAGACCAGCAGAGTTACGCGCAAAATGCAACTGCAGACGCACAATGGGTCGGTGATCATTTAACTGGTCGTGTGATGCAGCTTAACAAACGTACTGGGCAACTAGAAGATGTTACGCACAAGTACAGTGCAGCTCAAATTGAAGCATTTAAAGCATCCAAAAAGCCAGCGCAAACGGGCAAAAGCACAATAAACCCTGGTGTTGGTCGCACTTTAAGTGAAGCTGAACGTCAAAGAGATAAAACTTTTGCAAAAGATTTAGAAAAGTATAGACCTGAACAAGTCTCTGGTAACATCGGAGTCTTGACGATGATAGCAGACGAGCTCTCAACTGAAGAAGCTGGGGACTCAACAGGTTTAGCACTTTCTAGTCCTTTGCAATCTTTTGCTAGAATTATCGACCGCGAAGGCGATATGGGTTTACGAGCAATTTTGGATCAAGATGGCATTGATAAACAGCAAATAGTAGCTGGAGTTATTCAGAAAAATTTAAGAGAAACTTTGGGTGCTCAATTTACACAAAAAGAAGGCATGCTGCTTATCGACCGAGCCTATAATCCAACCTTGCCACCACAAATGAATGCAAAACGTTTGAAAGCATTGGCAATGTTAGCTGAAGCTGCTCTTAAAGCCAAGCAAGAAAAAGTTGAATATTTCAACGGAAACAATGGCTCGTTGGCTGGTTATAATCCTCAAATGGATGCTGGCTTAGAACTTATGAAAGCTCAAGTTTTGCAAGTTTACGCAGCAAACGGCGGTACTGCAACTGGTGGTTCAGGAACAGGCACAACTAGCACAGGAGTAGGCTTTTCAGTCTCAGCACCTCAGGCAGCTACAACACCATAACGGAGAAGTCTATGGGACAACTTGATCTCAACATCGACGGTTATCCGACAATTAAAGTAGACGAGAGTTTTGCAAGCCTGTCACCAGACGAACAACGTAAGACTGTAGACGAAATACTAGCACAACTTGGTGGTCCTACCGCTGGTGACACATCCATGGGCACTGCTTTTAAGCATGGCGAGTTAATGTCACGTGCAAACACACTAGACTACGTGGCTGATGTAAACGAAGCTATGCAGGACGGCTTGTATGGTCGTGTTGTTCGCGCAGGTCAAGAAGCTATCGGCAACCCTATACGCGAAGCACTAGGTTTTGCACCTATAGATAATGATGCTTATGTAGCGCAAGGTGTTGCTGCTAATAGAGCAAGAGCAGACCAAGCTAAGCAGGAAGCACAAGCACTCAACTACAGATCGTTAACAACTGATGATGTGTCTGGTGTTGGTTCTGCTTTAAAATACGGCACACAGAAAATCGCTGAGTCTGCACCATATATGATGACAGCTATGGCTGCACCTATGTTCACACCACTGTTGACATCTGGTGAAGTAAACGCAGAGCTACGAGAAATTGAAGGCTTAGATCAAGACACGCGTGTAGCACTTGCATCTACTGGTGGTGTCATTATGGCACTGCTAGAAAACTTAGGTGCTGGCGTTGTTTTAAAAGGTGTAAGCAAAGAAGTTGCTGGCAAACTCGGTGTAAAAGGTGTCAGAGAAATACTTCAGCGTAAAGGCTTAGGTCGTGTTGCTGCTGCATTTACGACAGGTGCTGCAGTTGAAGGTCTTACTGAAACAGCACAAGAAGGTGTCAAGATGGGCACCGCAATTGTCGCTGGTAAAGACATATCAGGTGAAGAAGCAAGGTCTCGTTTTAAAGAGTCATTCTTTGCAGGCTTTTCTGCAGGTGGTGGTATCAGAGGTACTGGCCAGACAGTTGTAGAAACTGGCAAGGCAGCACAGGCATCTATGGATGCTATGACTAGCATGAAGAATATTCATGGTGGTGACACTGAAGCTATGGCCGATGTTGCACGTGATGTTCAAACACTAGCTACACAGTTTACTGACAGAAACCCGACAAAAGACCTGAACGACGCAAAGCAGACACTCGACGATCTTCACACAAGATATATGAAAGAGTTTGATGCAGCTAAACGTCGTGCAAAAGCAGCAGGTGTAGATGTAAACAGTGCTGACTTTGCTACAGCAGAACGCAGAGCAAAGAACAAAGCTAAGAACGAAGCAAGTAATGCTGACATTGAGTTTTTAAATAACGTAGATCCAGAGCTAGGTGCAATTGCACGCCGCTTGAATATCATCACTCGTTTTAACCAAAAAGGTGTAAAGGGTGGTGTAAGCCAATACACAGACTTGTTGAACCCTATGGAAGGTCTTCGCAAAGCAGGCCAGTTTGGTCGCGGTGTTGGCTCAACACAAGCAGTTGGATCAGGCGTATTTGCTTTTTATAATCCTATACTTGCAGGTAGTGCTATTGCTGGTGGTCGTATAGTCGATTTTGCGACTGGTTCACGTAACCGTGTGTCACAAGCTATTAAAAAATACGGTGAAGCACCTGGCATAAACGTAGCAGGTCAAGGTCAGACACAACAAGCAGAACAAGGTGCAGCAACATCGCTTGCTGAACAGGAAGCAGCTCGCCAAGCTACAGCTATGGCAGGTTTGCAAACTGGCACAGAGCCTGCTGTTGGTTCAAACGCTGAAGGTCAGGTTGCTCAAGCAACAGGCTTGAATAGAAAGCAGCAAGCGCAGGCACTTCGTGTTTTGCGACGCACTCGTCCTGACCTAGCACAGACAATTGATCAGTATCAAGCACACCTTGAAGGCAAGCAAGCCAAAGTAGGCAATACGTCTGCTGATTTCTACGCCTTACAGGATGCAATACGTAAAACAGCCCAAGAACTGGGCATGGAGACAGCAAATGCGAATACTGGTACTAACCAAGTGTTGCCACAAGGTAGCATGGGGCCAAACGGTATCATCAATCCGATGGCGTACCAAGCGACTGTTGATAACGCAATGCGAGCAGCTGACGTCGCTGTGCAAAATGCACCTACGCCGGAGCTTGCGCAGCGCGCGAACAGTATTGCTAACGCTCGTAGTCAAGTGGCAAAACGAGCTTTGCTCGAGCAAACTCTTGCGGAAAATCCTGAGCACAAAGACTACATCAAACAAATCTTAGAACCTCTTGTCGACTTCGGTCCTAAACAAGAGTCACGGTTTAGTGGTGTACCTGGTGCACAAGTAATTGAAGAAGAACTAGACGCTGGTCGTGAAGCATACGGCGAGCCGATGGTTATGCTAAATCACGGTACAAGCAAGAAGTCAGCACAGGCAATTGAAGACAGCGGTTTTAGCACACCTAGAACATTCGCAGCTACAATGCCACAAGAAGCTGACGCTTTTGCTCAGACTACAATGCAGACCAAGGATAATGGTCGTGTCACTATGATGTGGCCACAGTCTATATTCGAAAAGCTGCTTCGTAACGGTATGATTAAACGTGAGCCATATAAGTCTCCGTTTGGTCAAACTATTACTGAGTATGTGTTATCACCTAACGCTCTTGCAGCAGCAGACATATTTAGGTCTCGCTCACTGCACAAATCAGGCAACAAGATTACAGATGTCGAACGTGCACAGCTTGTTGCTGACGCGTTAGGCAATGGTTTCAACGTAGCTTTAAATGCTTCTGAGGATGCTTATTACCGTCGTCAGCAGTTAATCACACTTACAGCAAATGGTGACAAGCGCAAAGTCTTGCACGAGATCTTTCATGCCATCGAAAACAGGCTAACACCTGAAGAGATGCAAGTTATTAAGTCTCGTCCTGAATACAAGCAGGTTATGCAAGAAGTGCAAGAGCTATATCCAGAGCTCGACACTACAGCTCAGATGCTTGAAGGTCTCGCTGAAACTGCAGCAAGAATACAAGATGTACGTGGTGAGAACACTGGTGCAATTAAATACATTGTTGCTCGTATCAAAGATCTGATCGAAGCCTTCAAAAACTTAATTGATGGCAATGGCTTTAACACAGTCAACAGTGTCTTAGACGATGTTTACACAGGTAAGACATATCAGCGCCAAGTAAATGAGCACTACGCACAACTTTATGTGCCTGATGTAGCCTACGCCAAGAAAGACAAAGCTGGTGGTCCTATGGTCGCTAAGCGGCTAAAGAGGCTTGAAGAAATTGAACAGAAGGCAGCTTCTGCAAAAGAACGCCGTGTCGAAGTCAATATGAACTACGACGGTGCAATGCAGAACATCGCTGAAAATCTCGGTTTGCCTTCGATTACACCTGAAGTGTTAATAAAAACATTTTCACGTATTACACCTTCAACAGACATGGGCATGATTGCTGCAGACTATCTGCGTGCTATTGGTGTCATGGATGACGCTGGTGTAGTTACAAAGCAAGATCCAGATATGGACATGGAAGAGGCTATTCAGCCGTATCGTGAAGACTTCTTGACACTTCTCAAGGCAATGCAGAAAGCTGGCATTATTGGTGACTTCGGTCTTGCCTTCCGCACATCAGCAGGTGGTCGTTTGTACCCAGTACACATGATTGAACCAACGTTGCCTGAACTTGTAGAAAAAGCAGAGCTCAACAACATCAGTAAGTTTGAGAATAGAGCAAAGCCAACTCACTGGGGTGGCAAGCCTAAGATCAACGGACATCCGCTTGGTATGTACGAAAACACTGAGGGCTTTATTGAACGTGAGCAGAAACAAGCTCTTGTTATCAACGACAAGATATACGAGATGATGGACAAAATGCAGTCCACACCACAAACACATCGTGGTCTTGATCTGATCTACAAGAAAGATGGCACAACTGATAGTGCTTACACATTAGCGTCAGCTGAAGCTATTAAGCAGTACAGAGACAACAAGAACGAAGATACTGGTGGTATGACACCTGTCTTTATGAAGCGCCAAGCTCAAGACAGACTGCGTGTTGATACACTCAATGGGTCAGCGTCATATCAAGGCAAAGCTGGTAAAGCTATATGGGAGTTTCCTAACTGGGAAGCACTAGGCGAAACTGGTTTTGAGCAGTTCTTACACTCACTTCGTGATCACTTCGGCATATCAAACGAGTTGCCGTACAGCATGCGTGCTGGTTTCATGTTCGGCACAGTTGCAGAATATATGCAGCTTACAGGTCGACCTGTTACTGACGTGATACCTGAAGCAGACTTACAGATGCCGCTTATCGATTATCTGGTCAACGCTTATGGCCAAGATGGCAGCTACGTTTACTCTCACACTCGTGGTGGTACACCAAAGCTGTTTCTTGACAAGCAGTCTGGCACAACTCTGTACCAAAAGAACCATGCCATTTTTGATGTGGCTGAACACGGTTTTGAGATGCAGCGTGCAGCAGTTGAACTTGGTCGCATGAGAGCTTTCTTAGAAAACATCGTACCTGATGCAAAGAAGATGAGCTCAAGCGAGCTGTTTATGAGACCTGAAGCACAAGCTGCATTAGCAGATTTTAAGTCTAGTTATCCAGTTTGGTTTGATGGAACATCATCATCTTATCAGCTTCATGCTGTGTTAACTGGTGATGCTAATCTTGCAGCAGAAACAAACATTGGCCCTATGGACCCAGACGGTCCAGGTGGTGATTTGTATCGACCTGGTGCTGAGATGTTAGAGCGCACACTTAACTTGCCACAAACGAAAACACGTAAGATTACTAAGAAATTTATTAGTAATAGACGTTCTTATGGCCAAGTTAAGCTCACAGCCATGAAATCTGGTGCAGATGAGATAGCTAAGTCACTGCCAGAGTACGCAGACTCGTACGAGGGAAGACCTCAGGAGATTAAAGATAGCCTTAAACAGATCCAAAATGATCTTGAGCTAGACTTTGATACAAAGTTCCGTGGTGCTGCTATGGCAGAAGGTGTCGCTAGAGCAATCGCTAGCACAATGTTCGACATGCAAGGCCAAGATGGTTTTGCTGTGCGTGTGCCTCTGCCAGATGGTGACGTCGCTGTCTATACAGGCAAGCTACCTGACAGTGCTAAGAAGCGTGTCAAGTGGGAGCTTGATGGTGATCGGAATATTGCTGTTCCTGTCTACGAAGACAAGTTAGCAATTACAGGCTTTGCAGCATTTTTGAACCATGCACTCGATGCGTATGTGCAGCGTGAATTAGCACGCCGTTTACGTCAGTCTGGTGCGTCAGGCTTTATGCATACACACGATGCTTTTGCAACACATGCAAAGCATGGTGAAACAATGCGTGAGCTGTACTGGTCAATCTTGCGAGACATAGCTAACAGTCCGATCTATCAGCAGATCGCAGAGGCTAATGGTCTGAACCCAGCAAGTGTCACTGTTAAATTTAACATTATGACACCTGAAGGCAGCCAGACTATTCAAGCACCAATGTCAGAAGTACTGCAGCAAATCGAGCAGCAGAAGCAGCAAACATTCGGCACTGACCAAGAGCCGAACATGTATGCGCTGTCATAAAAATTTAAGGAGAGCAAATTGAAACCTTATGAAATATATGGAGTGATTGAACACTTCGACAAGCTCATTAACGACGAGCGATTTACACTAGAAGCGCGAGCAGCAATGGGTCGAGAATATCTTAACTCGCTGCCTCCTGCGTCACTTAACACATCTTCAGCTAGCACACACAACGCGGTACGCGAATATGTAGTTACTAAGCTGAACAGTATTCACGAGGTGATACATGGAGCCGAACGCAACGCTAAATCAAAAGTCGAAGAGATTAAGAGCCAACCCTCAGAAAAAACCAGCGTGGACAAAGCAGAACAAACACCTGCACCCGATAACACGGATGAAGCAGGAGGGCGGACCAAGGTGGCAAAAGCACCTAGCAATGCTAAGAAGCGTGGGCGCAAAAAATCATCGGCCTAGAGGAGTACCTGACGGCTGGGGACGACAACCTGAACAGTTGGCTAAAGCTCGTGAAATAGCAAAAGAAAAAGCAGAACAGAAAGTGAAAGATATGATCGATCAAGGCATTTTACCTGATGATGACTCTATCGCTCAGCGTGCTACGCAAGTTCTGTTAGAGATAGCTGAAGGACCTGATGCAGCAACAGTTAAAACTAGTGCTGCAAAAGCTCTTTTGGATTTCACTAAGCAGAAGCCTGTGAACAAGCATGAGGTGAAGGCAGTCGCTGAAGAGTGGCTGGCAAGTTTAGATGACTCAGACGAAAGCGACGAAGATACGCAAAAGATTGAGGGATGATTTTGATTTTTACGCAAAAAACGCGCTCAAAATCAGAACTAAAGATGGTGACGTAACACCACTACAACTTAATATAGCGCAGCAAGCACTATTAGACGCTGTGCAAAAACAATACGCAGAAGAAGGCAAAATAAGAGTTATTATACTCAAAGCTCGTCAGATGGGATTGTCTACTATGGTAGGCGGTTATCTGTACTGGTGGCTGTCCCAACGAAAAGCACAACGTGGCTTGGTTGTAACACACCATGCTGACTCCACACGAGCTCTGTTTGATATGACTCGCAGGTATCATGATAACTGTCCTGAACCTATTAAGCCTAGCACTAAATACTCATCACGTAGAGAGTTAAACTTCAATGTTCTGGACAGCTCGTACGTAGTTGCGACTGCTGGTGGTGAGTCTGTGGCACGAGGCGAGACAGTGACTGTAGCTCATTTATCTGAGCTAGCTTTCTGGTCTCCGTCGACTGCAGAAGAAAACTTTAACGCTATTATGCAGGCAGTACCGAACAAGCAGAACACTGCTGTGTTTATTGAGTCTACTGCAAATGGTGTATCTGGAAAATTTTATGATTTATGGAAGGGTGCCTGTGAAGGAACTAACGGATTTGTACCTGTCTTCTTGCCGTGGTTTATACAAGAAGAATACGCTGAAACGCCTACTGGTGGCATGGAACTTACACCTGACGAGCAAGAGCTCAAAGACAACTATAATCTAAGTGTCGAGCAGCTTGCTTTCAGACGCAAGAAGGTAGCACAAAACGGTATTGATCTGTTCAGGCAGGAATATCCATCAAATGCAGATGAAGCGTTTTTGACGTCTGGTAGACCAATCTTTAACCCACAGCAGCTAGTCGAAATGTTAGAATATGCAAAACCGCATACACATCGTTTAGCGCTAGAAGACGAAGAGTGGGTTGCTCATCCACGAGGTGAGCTTGTTCTATACAGAGACGTAGATCCAGGCGAGATGTACACAATAGGTGCAGACGTTGCTATGGGCATCAGAGGTGGTGACTATTCGGTTGCACAGGTGCTTGATAGTAAAAAACGTCATGTTGCATCATATCGTGCACATGTTCATCCTGACTTCTTTGCAGATGTGCTACTCAGACTTGGTGAGTTTTTTAACGACGCATATATTATATGTGAGAGTAACTCGCACGGTTTGCTAACATGCACACGTTTATACAAAGATTATAATTACGCAAATTTTCATACAGAAATTGTTGTAGACAAAGTCACTGATAAAGAAACAATCAAACTTGGTTTTTCTACAACAGCTAAGAGTAAACCACTTGTCATTAACGAGCTGCGTGCTGCTATGCGCGAGCAAGAGCTGCAGATCAATGACAAAGTAACACTACGCGAAATGCTAACTTACATCGAAACAGAAACTGGCGGCATGGAGGCTGAAGCTGGATGTCATGACGATTGTGTCATGTCACTAGCACTAGCCAATTATGGACATCAGCAAGGCTGGGAACCAGTAGCTGTTTACGATGACTATTACAGCGAGGCAATATAATGGCTGAGACATTTACAGCACTAACAGAAGATGAGCTGCTCAGTCTCGTTCAAGACGAGATCAAAGGCTCTATCGGTTATTCCGACGGCGATCTCAGCCACGAACGGCAACAGATGCTTCGGTACTATCACGCAGAGCTACCTGAGCGGCAGTCAAACGGCAATAGCTCGTATGTGTCACAAGATGTGTACGATGGTGTTGAAGGTTTGAAAGCACTGCTGCTTGAAACATTTTCAGCAGGAACAGATGTTGTGCAGTTTGCACCACAAGGTCCTGAAGATGTAGAGATGGCTCGTGTCTGCACTAGCTACACTAACTATATCATTCATAGACAGAACGATGGTTTCAGTTTGTACAGAGACATTGTTCACGACGGACTAATGGCTCGTAATGGTATTGCAAAGGTGTATTGGGATCAGAAGATCGACACAGTTGAAGAAGAATTTAACAACTTGTCAGCTGATCAACTAGACACACTTATGGCTCAGTCTGACGTAGACGGTCTTGCACAGCTTGACGATTCAAATGGTATGTTGTCAGGCGTATTGAAACGCTCGTCTAATAATTCGCAGGTGCGCATAGAAGTTATACCACCTGAAGAGTTTATCATTAGTCCAATGTCAACAAGCATTGACGAAGGTTTTGTAGCTCACAGGCGCGTAATGCGTAAAGCAGATCTAATATCAATGGGCTTTGATGCTGACCTTATTGAAAGCATTGGCTCAGATGAAGATCCGCTAGGTGAGAACTACGACGAGGCATATTACCGTCACGAACAGACAGGTCCGCAAAAGCTGACACCTGACGAGCACCATCGCCAAGAGCAGATGAAGCAAGTTGTGGTGTATGAGTCTTATGTCGAAGCTGATATGGAAGGTGATGGTGAAGCACGCTTATATAAAGTGATGTCTGCTGGCAACACAATGCTAGACATTGAAGAAGTTGATCGCAGACCATTTATTGTCTTCACACCAATACCAGTGCCACACTCGTTTCATGGTGAAAACTTTGCTTATAAGTTGATGCCAACACAGAACGCAAAAACAGCACTGATGAGGTCAATCCTTGATCATGCCTCTGTAACAACTAATCCTCGTTACCTTGTACAAAAAGGCGCTCTCACTAATCCGCGTGAGCTGCTTGATAACAGACTAGGTGGCATTGTTAATGTGACTCGCGTTGATGGTGTTACACCACTGATGCAAAACACACTAAACCCATTTGTGTTTCAGTCCATGCAGCAACTTGAAGAAGACGCAGAAAACACATCTGGCGTTAGTAAGTTGTCACAAGGCTTAAACAAAGATGCAGTGAGTAAACAAAACTCAGCTGCTATGGTCGAGAATTTAGTTAGCTTATCACAGCAACGTTCAAAGATAATTGCTCGTAACTTTGCAAATAATTTCTTAAAGCCACTTGTGCTCGAAGTATACAGACTTGCAATAGAAAACGAACAATTCGAAAAGATCGTTGAAGTAGCAGGCAACTATATTGAAATAGAACCACAGGCTTGGAAGCAGAGACAAGATGTCGAAGTGTCATTCAAGCTAGGTTATGGCGAAAGCGAAAGAGAAGCACAGAAGTTTCAACAGCTTCACGCAATGCTTACGCAAGATCCAGGCATGCAGCAGTTTTATTCTCCAGAGAATAGATACGCTATGATGCGCCAAGCACTGCTCAACGCAGGTATTAAGGATGTCGACACTTTCTTAACGCCACCAGAGCAAGTGCCTCCGCCACAACCTGATCCAGCTGCAGAAATGCAGCAGCAAATGGCAATGAAACAAATGGAGCTCGAAGAGCGCAAAGTGGCATTGCAAGAACAAGAAGCACAGATGAAGTTGCAGCTCGAACAAGCACGTCTTGAACTTGAGCAGAAGCGTGCTGAAGTCGCTATGGCTACTGCCTACAGCACAGAAGAACGCAAAGACTTTGACAGTGAAATTCGCGCTGACGTTGCGTACGAAGAATTGCAGATGGCTAAACAGACACCTGCAGAAGAACGTACGGCTGTGGTTAGCCCTAATTCCTAGGAGTTATGAATGTTCGAAACATGTAAAACCTGCAGGTCAAAAACGCAATGTCGTGCAGCAAGATCATGTAAAAAGCGCAAGAAAAAAGGTGGTTACTAATGCCACCTACAAAAAAGAAAAGTGAGCCTCGGCTGTCAGTCGGCCGAGGTGAGAAATTACCTGCGTCCAAAGGTGCTGGTTTAACTGCAAAAGGCAGAGCTAAGTACAACAAGGCGACAGGTGGAAAACTAAAAGCTCCAGTGACAGGCAAGGTTAAGCCTGGCAGCAAAGCTGCTAAACGACGCAAATCATTTTGTGCCAGATCGAAAGGTTGGACAGGTGAGCGTGGCAAAGCCGCGCGACGTCGCTGGAAATGTTAATGCAGGAGAAGTTAATGCCTAATGTCGCAGGAAAAAAGTTTCCATACACCGCAGCTGGTAAGAAGGCTGCTAAGAAAATGGCAGCAAAAAAGAAGTCTAAGAAAAAGTAAATAAAAAGTAAGGAGAGCATTGTGGAAACACAAAAAATTATTGAGCAGGGGACTCGTGCTGAGACGCTGCTCGCTACAGATGCCTTCAATGGCACTGTACGCAGCCTACTGGACCAATACGTAGGCGTGTTTTTTTCAACCGAACCAGAGCAAGTAGAAGAAAGGCAAGCTGCTTATTACGCTGCACGCTCCGTTCAAGAAATCATAAATACACTTAATCAACAGGTCCTCATAAAAACACAATTGTTAGAGGCCAAGGAGCAATAAATGGACGAGACTACTAAAAGCGTCTCCGAGACCCCGTTAGACCCAATGCAAGAAGCAATGGGTGCTTTTATGCAACGCTGGGAAGACTCTCCGAAAGAGGAGACATCAGAACCCGTTGTTGAAGGCGAAGCCGAATCTGTAGATGTAGAAGTAAGCGAAGAAACAGAAGAGGCTTTTGAAGATCAAGAAGTTATCGAAGAAGTTGAGATAGACCTCGATGAAGAAATCGACACTGAATACGAGACTGAAGAAGAAGCTGAATACGAAGTAGCAGCTGATGATTTAGTTACAAAAGTAAAAGTAGGTGACGACGAACTGGAAGTACCTGTCAAAGACTTAAAGAGACTTTATGGTCAAGAGAAAGCGCTTACGAAAAAATCGCAACAAGTAGCAGAAATGCGCAAGGCTCTTGAAGCTGAAACTCAAAAGAATGCTGCCGTGCTGCAAACCTTAATGCAGAAGGCAGAAGAAAAGCTAAAGCCGTACGCTGAAATCGATATGCTGGTCGCTAGTCGTCAAATGGACCCTGATGACTTCGCTCAGCTACGAAAAGAAGCGTCTGCGGCAATGGAAGAATATGAGTTTCTAAACCAAGAGACAGGCAAGTATATAGAGATGATACAAGCAGCCCAGAGTGAACAACTCAAGACAAAGGTTGCTGAAACTATGGAAACACTCAAGGCTGATGTCCCTGAGTGGTCTGAGGATCTCTACAACAAGCTCAGGGAATATGGTATTAGCCAAGGTATCAGCAAAACTGACATTGATCAGCTCGTTGATCCAGCAGCCATTAAGTTAGTTCTGAAAGCAATGAAGTACGACGCAGCTAAGAAAGTAGCTGTAAAGAAACGTGCCAAAGCACCAAAGAAAATACTTAAGCCTGGAGCAACAAAGCCAACATCACAAAAAGCACGTGTGACTAAGCAGGCCATGGAAAACCTCGCTAAGTCTGGTTCAACCGATGCAGCGCGTGATGCGTTCCTTGCAAGATGGTCTGCTGACAGCAAAACCTAAGAGAAGGAAAATGAGATGGCAACGTATCTCACCTACAACCAGGTCGGCATCAAAGAAGATATTTCTGATATTATCAGCAATATTACGCCGACAACAACTCCCTTCTTGTCATCAATTGGCAAGGAGTCAGTTCACAACACACTGTTTCAGTGGCAAGAAGATAGCCTAGCGGCTGTCGCAGAAAATGCTGAAGTTGAAGGCTTTACAGCTTCATCAGCTACACTGACACCAACAGTGATGCGTTCGAACTACACCCAGATCCAGTCAAAGACAATTAAAGTGTCTGCGACTTCAGACGCAATCGACGCATACGGTCGTGCGCAAGAAACTGCTTATCAACTTTCGAAGAAAGCCGCTGAATTTAAGCGTGATATCGAATTTAACTTGGTTGGTAACCGTGCATCAGGCGGCAACGACGCTGTAGCTGGTACATCATCAGCAGCTCGTTACACAGCCAACATCCACGGTAACGACGCAGGCTCAAATGGCGTGATCGACTCATCAGTTCAAGAAGCTGGTGGTACTGCAGCACTGTCTGAACAGATGATCCTTAACCTTGGCGACAAGCTGTATGACGAAGGCGCAGAGGCATCAATCCTGATGATCAAGCCCGCTGACTCAACTGTGATCGCTGGTTTCACTCGTTCAGCTGTTGGTTCTGGTAACGCTCGTCAAGAGCACTTCACTAACGGTGGTCGCACACTGATGAACGTCGTTGATGTCTACATCTCTCCATACGGTGAGCAGCGTGTAGTCATGAACCGGTTCTTGAAGACTGATGTCGCGTTCATGTACGACCCAGCCAACTGGAAGATTGCCGAGCTTCGCCCAATGACTCGCGAGTTACTCGCAAAGACTGGCGATGCCGACACACACATGATGGTAACTGAGTACGGACTCAAGCACGCCAACTACAAGGCGTCTGGTCTGATCACTGCACTTACCTAAGTGATAACGTGGGCACTTCTGGTTTTGCTCTCCTTACAGGAGTGCCCACGCTTATAAGGAGATTACTATGAGTGATAAACTCATCGATACGACTACGAATATACGTCAAGACACTGACGGTTTGTGGCGTACTACACAGCAAGAAATACCTGACTCATATCTGTCTCAGCTCGCTGAAGAGCGCAACGACAATGGTATGACAAAATCTGGTGAGATGATGAAAATGGCATCGATACCTGTTGTCGTCGTTGAAGAGATGGCGAAGCAAGGTTTGGACGTCTACAAAGCACCGATTAAAGACATTATAAAATGGCTCAAGAATAACGAAATGGGACACTTTATTACTTCGGATAAGAGGATATAAAATGGCTACATACGCAGCTTTGCAGCAGGATGTAATTGATCTCGTAAACAGATCTGATTGCACCACCACACTTGCGCAGCAGTTTTTACAACAAGCCCAACGTAAGATTATGCGCACGCTGCGGTTACCTGCGTTAGAGCAGCGCCAACAAATCGTTGTTGGTACTACAACAAACTTTATATATGACTCGACTTCTGGCATTTACTTTATACCGTCAGACTTCATTCAGCTTGTCTACATTTACGATGATGACAATATGCTTGAGCGAGTTCCATTGCGAGACTTTTTAGCAAAAGAGGCTCGTTTTGGCATTACAGGAAAGCCAAGATTTTACACAAGAATACAAAACGGATTTCAGCTAACGCCTAAACCACAGTCTGGTCATGTGTTTAATGTCATCTATTATATGGACGACCAAGCACTAGTAAATTCAACTGACACAAATGTGTTGAGTACAGTGTGTCCTGACTTATTTGCTTACGCAGCAGCTTTGTATGCTTGTGACTATTTTAACGATAAGCGTAAAGCAGTGTTTGAAGACATGTTTAACAAGCTGCACATAGAAGTGCAGGCGCTCGCTGATGCATCAGATGAAGCAACAGTAGATGCTGCAGTACAGCCTTCATTCCAATACGAAAACGATTTACTTAACTGAGGTTCAATATGTCCAGCTCATTATATCAAGGCATTGGCACCACGCCACAGCAGTTAACTACAACATCACAACAACTACAAGGTTACGTAACCAGCGCTGAGCAAGCAGCAACAAACGCTGGTACATCTCAGACTGCAGCTGAGACAGCTCTCGACCTATTTGACGATCGTTTTTTAGGTGCAAAGAACTCAGATCCGACACTCGACAACGACGGTAACGCTTTAGTCGACGGTGCCTTGTATTTTGACAGCACATTAAATGTGATGAAAGTATACGACCTTGCTGGTACAGCATGGCTGCAATTAAACTTAAGCTCATCACAGCAAGCAAGCGTCAACACTTTAGTTTCTGTTATCACACCTACTAATCACATTGCAGCTCTCGGTCCCGTGGTCACTGAAATTGCAACAGTCGCAGGTCAAATAAGCCCGACAAACAATGTAGCTGCAGTAGCAGGAGACGCAACAAATATTGGCTTAGTTGCTGGTGTTTCTACTGACGTGTCTACTGTTGCTGGACAGATTAGTCCAACGAACAATATAGCAACTGTAGCAGGACGAGATGCTGACATAAGCACTGTAGCTGCAAGAGACGCAAACATAGGTACTGTAGCCGGACGAGATGCTGATATAGCCACAGTAGCTGCAAGAGATACCAACATAGGCACTCTAGCTTCTATTTCTGGTGACATCACAAGTTTGGCTAATGCTCTCGGAGCAACAACAACTTACGTTGTAACAGTTGCTCAAAGTGGCGGCACAAATGTTTTTTACGTAGACGGTGTTGCAAATCCGACTCTAACATTTACCAGTGGTAACACATACGTATTTGATTTGTCTGACAGCACAAACACTGGACATCCACTTGCATTCAAAGATGGATCAGGTAATAGCTACACAACTGGTGTTACTACAACAAACGCAGCAGGTTCGACAGGTGCACAAGTACAGATAGATGTTGCAGCAGGTGCGCCTGCGTCGCTCAGATATTATTGTACAGTGCACGGAAACGGCATGGGCAATACAATCTCTGTAGTTAACAGTAATTTGTCTATTGTTGCGACAAACATCGCGTCAGTTAATACTGTTGCAAATTCGACAAACATAGCAAACATTACTGCAGTAGCAGGTGACGCTACAGACATCGGAACAGTTGCAACAGATTTAGCTGGCTCAAATACAATCGGCACTGTTGCTACAGACTTGTCTGGTACAAACACAATCGGCTCTGTCGGTGGTGCAATAACAAACATCAACAGCGTTGCTGGTGCGTTGACTGCAATAAACAACGTCAATACTAACCTGTCTTCAGTGCAGAACTTTGGAGACACCTATTTCGTTGGCTCTACACAGCCATCAAGCCCAACTAACGGTGACTTGTGGTTTGATACAAACACTGGCATAGACAAGCTCAAAGTTTGGGATGGGTCTACATTTGTACTAGCTGGTTCAACAGTCAATGGAACAGCAGAGCGGGTAAGCTATGTGGTTGGAACATCACAAGGCGGTTACACAGGCTCAACTACAGTCTTCCCAGCGACATATGATGTGGGCTTTGTTGACCTTTACTTGAACGGTATAAAGCTAACGCCAAGCGACTTCACTGCAACAAACGGCACAAGCATTACACTGGCTTCAGCAGCTTCAACGAATGACACTGTAGACATTGTGGCTTACGGTCAATTTGTTGTTGCTAACCTTGCTACAAACAGCCTGACTGATGTGAACTCCAATGGCGTTACAAACGGTCAGGTGTTGGCTTACAACAGCACATCAGGTGACTTCGAGCCTACAACAATAA
>MDTG01386075.1_pt1 | contig 20255 bp, 30 predicted proteins | sample 811421 | NCBI WGS metagenome assembly MDTG01 (sample SAMN05326645, study PRJNA326480) | marine metagenome | isolation source: seawater | place: Pacific Ocean: South East | collected 2011
CATAACCGTAACCAAGGAAGGCGAAGAGCCGGAGGATGTGGTTTATCAGGTTAAAGATTTTAATAACGAGCAGTTAAGTGCTTTCAATAAATTGGAGATTGTGCAGAGCAGCAAACAGCAGTTGATTGCCAAGGCTCAGTTTGATGTTGAGTGTCAAACTGTGTTGGAAAAGCACTTTTCAGCGGTATTGCATGGTCTGTTGAATCCCTCTGAGGAAACAGATGACGGGGCAGAAGAAACAGACGAGTAACGATCAGCTTCTAGCCTCGCATGAAGAAATCTGTGCAGTAAGATATGAGAGCATAGAAAAGCGCCTTGATGACGGACAGCAACGCTTCATCCGCATTGAGGCGCAAATCTGGGGGCTATATGCCCTCATGATTGGTTCCACGATACTAGGGCAGGCGATAGGGGGCTAAATGGCGGGTTTGCAAGTCACAACTGAACCAACGGCAGAGCCGGTCAGCCTGCAAGAAGTAAAGCAATATCTGCGCGTAGAAGACTCTACGGACGAGCGTGTTATCCGACCATTTATCAAAGCGGCAAGGATGTTTGCAGAGCAACACACTGGACGCGCTTTGATGTCTCAAACGCTAACAATGTTTGTCGATGCGTACGACGACATGAGTGATCCGCTTTGGGAAGGAACTAAAACCGGACCGTACCTAAACTTCTACAAGAACTATATCCAATTACCGCACCCACCCGTCACCTCTGTGACGTCCGTGAGCACATTCAACGACGAAGACACGGAAACAACGATGGCCGCTAGTAGGTATTTCGTCGACACGGCAAGAGAACCGGCAAGGGTTGTTTTGAGGCAGGGCGAGACTTTCCCCACCGCACTTAGAGTTGCTAACGCTATCAAGGTCGTATACGTCGCCGGTTATGCAAATGCGCACTCTGTCCCAGAGCCAATCCGTATGGCGTTGCTCCAGCACATATCGTTTTTATACGAACAACGTGGCGACAACATGGACTACTTAAACACTCGATCAATACCCCCAATGATAAAAGTGTTGTTGCAGCCGTACGTTGTTATGGCCGGATTGGGGTCGTCCAACTTGTTGGCGTTGGGCTAATGGCATCGTCTCTGGGGCGCTTGCGCCATCTAGTTAAGTTACAGGCTCCTACTAGGACCACAGATGCCGGTGGCGGACAATCTATTTCGTGGTCGACTCTGGCAGATCTATACGCTGACGTCAGGCCAAAACCGGGCAGTGAAGATTTCCAGCATGGTCAGCTTCAAGAGCGCACACAACATGAGGTCACGATTCGGTTTCGATCCGATATTAGCACAGCCTATCGCATCTTGTTCGGTAGTCGCATCCTCAACATACGGCACATTCAAAACGTAAACGAGCGAGATCGGTTTTTTATACTGACATGCGAAGAAGGTGTCGCAGCGTGATCCCTAATAAAAACGAATTCTTTAAAAAGCTCGAGATGCGGTTAGGCAAGCTTCCTGAGAAAAACGCAGAGCGCGCGTGTTTTAAAGCCGCTAATCTAGTTAAAAATACAGCGCTAGATAGCATTTTGTCTGGCCCTAAGACGGGCCGCGCATACAAGCGGGGCGGTGTAACCCGAATAGCCTCAGCGCCGGGGCAGTCGCCAGCAAATCAGACTGGAGCATTGGCCGGTTCGCTTTCTGCAAGGACAGAAAAGCAGGGTAAAACCGTGTTTGGCATAGCGAGTGCAAGCACAGAATATGCGGCAATGTTGGAGTTTGGCACGCAAAAAATGGCAGCGCGTCCGTATATGCAGCCAGCTCTCGATAAAAACGCAGAAGCAATCAAAAAGATATTTGTGGACGAGGGCATGATTACATGACCATAGGCCAATTCGCTTTACAGGAAAAAATATTTTCCACCCTCAATAGCGACAGTAATCTCACGAGCACTCAAGGCGCTGCTATCTACGACGAGGTTCCAGAAAACTCAGCGTTTCCGTACGTGCAGATTGGTGGCGAATCGGCGTCGGACTTCAGCACCAAGGATCTCACAGGGTCCGAAGTCACCATTAACCTTGACGTTTGGTCTCAGTACAAAGGCAGCAAGGAGGTCAAAGACCTCATGGACAGGGTACACACTCTGTTGCATGATAGTAGTTTAGCGGTCACTGGTCACAACCTGATCAATCTGAGATTCGAGTTCAGTGACGTTTTACGAGACCCAGATGGGATTACGCGGCACGGAGTAATGCGCTTTCGTGCAGTTATGTTAGGTACTGCATAGGAGAATAGACATGGCAGCACAGAAAGGGTCGGCGGTTTTAATTAAAATCAACGTGAGTGGGTCACAAACTACGGTTGGCGGCTTGCGATCATCATCGATCACTCTCAATGATGAGATGGTTGATGTCACAAACAAAGACAGCTCAAACAATAGGACTTTATTGCCGCAAGGCGGTATCCAGAGCATGAGCATATCGGGCAGCGGAGTCTTTACCGACTCTACAGCAGAGCAGCAACTGCGCACTAATTTCGGCGCCTCAACGTTTTCCTCAATGAGTTTCGTGATACCTGACTTGGGCACCTACGCCGGGACGTTTCAGTTAACGAGCTTGGAGTTCGCCGGAGAATTCAACGGCGAAGCGACCTTTTCGTTGACCGCCGAAAGCTCTGGCGCCATCACTTTTAGTGCTGCGTAGGAGGTCATCTTATGGCTTGGGATGAGGTCGTAGTTAAAGCAGACAAAAAAGATATCGAAGCTATGCAAAGGGGCAACGAGTTGCGCTTTTCAAACGTGGTAAAGCAGTCCAGCCAGCTTGTGGTACAAGGCAAGAGCCGGAAAGTCGAAAGCTGGGTAATCGATGGCCGCGATGATGTGGCTATAGTCATGCTCGCAGAAGCGGGATCAAAGGAGGTGTCAGATGACAAACCCACTGAGGGGTCAGTTTGAGATAGAGCTGGCAGGAGAGACGTACAAAACAAGGCTCACAATTGACGCATGCATGTCTATTGAGTCAGAGCTGAGTATGTCGCTTCTCAAAATTACGCAAAGAATTGCAGACAGCGATGTGCGAATCGATGAGCTGCTCGTCGTTTTGACTCAGGCGATCAGGGGCGGTGGTAATAACTTAGATAAAAAGGACGTGAAGAAGATCGTCCAAAATGCTGGTTTAACCCAAAGTATTCTGGCTGTCGCCAATATCCTCACAGCAACTCTGTCTGATCCTGATCCGGATGACGATCAACCAAAAAAGGAGGTGGCGGCAGCTTAGAAGCAATCCCGTGGCAAAGATACCACGAAATCTGTGTGGGCATGATAGGTATCAGCCCCCTAGAATTCTGGGAGCTGTCGCCGCTCGAAATGTATTCAGCCATCAAAGGGTGGAGAGAATTCAACTCGACTGAGGCTGACGATGACAAGCCAATGACGCGGGAAGAACTTTCGGAGCTTATGGAGCTATACCCCGACTGACATGGCGAAAACAATAGACGAGCTAATAGTCCGTATAAAGGCGGACACCGCAGAACTAGAAAGGGCTTTGCCAAAAATCAAAGGCCCGTTAAATGATGCTGACCAATCTGGTCGAAAACTATCCGATACAATCAGAAGACTCCGCGCTCCAATCTTAGCAGCAACTGCTGGTTTTGCCGCACTAGCGGTAGCGGCTAACAAAATCAAAGACGTGGGAATAAAGTTTGAAGACCTACAAACCTCGCTTAACGCGGTGTTTGGTAGTGTCGCCGCTGGAAAGCAAGCGTTTCAAGATATAAAAGCCTTCGCACAAGAGACGCCGTTTCAGTTAGAGACAGCAACACAAGCGTTCATCAATCTCAAAGCGTCGGGAATTGAGCCAAACATAGGCCAGCTCAAAACGTTTGCAAATGTAGCGTCTGTTGCGACGGACTCTGTGGGGGCTTTTGAAGCGTTGGTGAGAGTGACGCAAAGAGCGTCGCAGGGCGCCGTGCAGCTTGAGGAATTAAATATATTAGCTGATCGCGGCATACCGGTCTTTACTGCTTTAGAGCAACAACTAAAACTCACTCGAGATGAGGTTACTGAATTCGGTTCGACTTCCGAGGGAGCGGCAGAAATTATGCAGGCTCTCACGGTTGGCCTGCAAAATATCACTGGCGATGCGATGGCGATGAAAATGGGCAACCTTAGCGTGAAAGTGTCCAATTTAGAGATTGCTTTAAAAGAGGCAGCGCAAGCTATTTTTGAAGAAGGTGGTCTCGGTCAGGCATTTAAGGATTTCACCGACTCTGCGATAGAAGACGTTAACACTCTAACGATCAAGCTTAAGTCTTTGTTCACCGGTGCTTCGGAAGATTTTTTTCGCGCAGAAACGCCGCAGGAAGCGTTAGCGATTGCGCGGCGTGACGCCGCAGCCTTGCGGGCAAGGGCGTCCGGAGATGGTGGCGGTTTCATAGATGGTTTGCTAAAGCTAGCCGAAAAGGCAGGCACAACGATACTCGAAACGATAGGGGCGGAGGCAGCGCCGGGATTTTTTGAGTCGCGAGCGCTTGGTTTAGACAAGACGATTGCAGAGCTGCAAGAGTTGATAGAAGAGTCTGAGGCTGCCGCGTCGGCAACGGGCAAAGGGTCGGACGCAGACAACGCAGACGCAGATGCAAAGAAAGCGCGACGTGACGCTATATCTGCGCTGACGAAAATCATGGACAAAAATAAAGACAAAGCCGGTGAGCTTAGCGCCGCGATTGTCTTGGTAGAGAGCGAATTACAGCGACTCCTAGGTGGTGGTGATTCTCAATTTGCAGAATCGGATTTAGACAGAGTTCTGACCGCGCTTCGTGAGGATTTGGCTGCGTTGGGCGATACTGATACGAGCGACTTGGCCGCCCTCAAGCAAGCGATATTAGAGACGTCGAGCGCGTTTACTAATGACTTCGTACAGGGCTTGATGAATGGACAAAACGCACTTGTGTCATTTCGGGATTTTGCAAAAAGTTTGGTCAGTCAAATTATTACGATCTTTTTGCAGCTCGAAGTCGTTAACAAAATTATCAACGCAGTGTTGGGTTTAGAGGGCAGCGCCAGATTGGACACGGGCGGCATAATGACTGACAGCGGTTCCGCTGGTGGCGGCGCCGTGCAGCGTGGTACAGCGACGTTGGTAGGCGAGCGTGGGCCAGAGATATTCGTACCGCATAGTGCGGGCGTAATACGCAACAACCACGATAGTCGCAACATGCTAGGCGGATCAGGTGTGGTGATAAATCAATCTCTTAACTTTTCAACTGGAGTCGTGCCCACGGTGCGAGCAGAGGTCGCCAGAATGCTTCCTGATATTAGCGAGGTAACAAAGGTGGCCGTGCTTGAAGCGTCAGCGCGCGGCGGTTCGTTTAGACGAGGTCTTTTAGGAACATGACGAGAGTTATAGATATACCCACCTCGCCGGGGTTTGTGACTTCTAATTGGGAGCTGTTCAGAGCCATAGGCGTAACGGTGTCTCCCTTTACGGGTAAAACGCGGACGCAAGAATTCGATGCTGCGTATTGGACGGCGACACTGTCGCTGCCCCCGATGAAACGCAGCACGGCCGCTAACTGGCAAAGCTTCCTAACTCAGCTCAAAGGTCCAACTAATCATTTTTTGTTGGGAGACCCTGATGCAAAAACACCACAAGGAACTTATAACGGCACTAACTTTACAGTCTCAACATCAGTGAATACGGGGTCGTCAGCAGTCTCTATAGCGATTAGTGGGGCGAACGTCACCAGCTCAGGAGCATTTGCGAACGCTTTTGCAGGGATGCACATACACATCACCGGGGCGGCAAACGAGGACAACAATGGCACTCATAAGATCTCTAGCAAAACCAACAGCAATACAGTCGTTTTAGATACAGATTTTTCGCCTGATCTTACAGACGAAAGCTTTTCCGGCAAGATCAAGCAAAATGTAAAAGGGGCGTCTGCCGTGAACTTGACGAAAGTTGGAAGCGGGGCGGGCACTGTGCTTGCTGGGGATTATTTAGGGATTCTCAGCGGAAGCTCTGCATCTGCTAATCCGAAACAGCTGGTAATGGCTGTAGCTACAAACAACTCCAACGGCACAGTGCATTCTATTCAGATCGAGCCGAAGTTAAGGACGGATTTGACAGATGGGCATTTCGTGAACTTTAGCGCGCCGAAAGGTTTGTTTCGATTAGAGTCTAATACAGTCAATTGGGGGACGAACAGGGTGTCGAACTACGGCATAAGCTTTGCCGTGCGTGAGGTGTCTTAATGGCAACAAGACCGGGAATTGACAGCTCTATAACAGCGCGCCTTGCCGCTGATCATCAAAACATTTTTTTTGCCGTAAAGGCGGAGTTTGATACATCCGATGTTCTGGTTTGGAATGGCGCAGAGGATCTAGTAATCAGCTCTGAAACTTATGCGGGCGCTGGGCAACTGCTCAGCGTAGGAGCTGTCGAAGACGATGCAGAGCTTAAGAGCGCTGGCTTGTCCGTATCCATATCTGGAATGGACACGACTGTTTTAGATTATGCCCTTACAGAAAACTATCAAAATAGATTTGTTTCATTATTTATGGGGTTTTTGATGGGCGGCGCCAACGAAGCGGCTGGTGTCATGACGCTGTTTAAAGGACGAATGGTCAACCTATCTGTGGTTGACACCACTGATGGCGCAACGATAAGCATCAACGCAGAGAACCGATTATTAGATTTACGCAGGCCGTCTAATCTTAGATATACAAAAAACGCGCAAACAAGTATCGACAGTACAGACACAGGCTTTAACAGGATTAACACCTTGCAGGATAAGACCTTTGTTTGGGGAAGAAGTTCTTCGGGCGGCGGCAGTGCTGGCAAGGTTCTTGATGAAACCACCCATCGTTATTACGACTTCCGTAGCGACCGATGATCAAGAAGCGCCCAGATTGGCAGAATGAATTTCAAGAGTTCGTCGAGTTTTTTCGATGGAAGCCGTTCGAGTGGGGCGAGTGGGATTGTTGCAAGTTTGCTGACGCTGCTATTTTTTCTTTCACCGGTGAGCACGTTATACCGAAAACCTTGACGTGGACAGATGAAGATTCCGCAAAAACCGCGATCAAGGGTTATGGGAAGACGCTATTAGGGTCTCTCAGTAAGGCGTGCAAGCTGCACGGACTAGCCAGCATTCCCACTGCTATGATGACAACCGGCGACCTAATCCTATTCAAAAGCCAGCAAGGAGTCATGGTTGGTATATCCGACGGTTACGGAATACTTGCGCCGTCCGATGACGGAATCACTGTCCATTTGAGTGAATCTGCCATGAAGGCATGGAGGGTTCCCGCATGAAAGCGGTGAAGCAGGCACTGATCGCGGCGGCCATAGCGTTCATAACTGTCAAGACTTTTGGGCTTGCCCCAACGTTCGCGATATTTGGCGGTGCTGTGACCGGCGCCACTGCCGTGGCAATCGTTACGTTTACATCTACGTTTTTGACGAGCGGCGTTGGGATGTTGATGTCGAAAGGCATTTCGACCAATGCTAGAAACTTCGGAACAAAAACCACAGTTAGAAACTCTAACGCACCTCGTCAAATTATCTATGGTCAGACTGAGGTGGGCGGTATCGTCGCCCACATGGAGGTTACTGGGACAGACAACCATCTTTTGCATTTGATTGTGTTGCTCGCCGGACACGAAGTCGAATCCCTCGTCGCAATAAAGATCAACGGCAAAAAATGTTTGGTCAGCGGCAATACAACGACGACGACAATCGGAGGTCAGACGGTGTTTAACGTCAACATTTCTGACTTCATGAACACCGATAATGCGAACAGGTTTACGTCCAGCGGGCACCTGATCCGCTTTAGTTTCAATGATGGCTCTCAAACGACCGCCGACGGTTTTGCCCGCAACCTGATACCTTCTACTATCCCAACAACGCACAAGTTCACAGATTGTGCGTACGTTTATATGGCGATGGTTTTTGACGCAGATAAGAACCCACAAATCCCTGACCTCAAGTTCGAGGTAAAGGGGAAAAAATGTTTCGATCCAAGGACAAACGCCACGTCATTTACGAGCAATCCAGCCTTAATAATTAGAGATTATCTAACCAACACAACCTACGGAATGAAGGCTACGAGCGCAGAGATAAACGACTCGACATCGACCGGAGGCTTTGCGGCAGCGGCAAACATTTGTGATCAAGATGTAACGCTAGCGGATGGGTCGTCTACAGAAGATCGATACACGGCAAACGGGTTTACAGACATGAGCGCATCGCCAGAAGGGTTTATCCAAGGTGCGCTATCTTCGATGGCCGGGAAAATTTCTTACACTAACGGCCAATTCAATCTTTTCGCCGGATCAGCGCAAACGCCTAGCCTGACAATTACCGATGAGGATTTGCTAGCGCCTGTATCGTTGACCACAAAACCAAGCACCGGCGATCTTTATAACACCGTGAAAGCAATTTATGTCGATTCCGCGACTTACGTCGGAACAGATGCCCCGGTGTATCAGGACAGCACGTTCTTGTCTCAGGACACACCAACTGGCGAGTCGTCAGCTAATTATGTAAAGCAGCTCGAGATACAGCTGCCGTTCACCACAAGCTCAACAACAGCTGACCGTCTCGGAAAAATTGCGTTAAGAACGAGTAGACAATCCAAGATTATAGAATTGATGACCACCCTTGAGTTTATGCGCTTGCAGCCGGGAGACTGGGTGTATGTGACAAATGAAAGACTTTCTTTCACTTTGAAAACGTTCGTAGTCCTTTCTACGAATCTTGAGCTGACAGAAGATGATAACGGCGTACCAGTTGCTGCGACTAAGTTAAGGATTCAAGAGGTTGAGGCGTCTATATTTAGTCATGCTGTTAGCGAGTATGTCGCTGAGACAACTGAGGGGTCAGACACCTCGACCATAACGAGAGCTATCGCAGCGCCAACAAATTTGAGCGCTAGCCAAGTTGCGTTAGAACAGTTTGCATTGAATTTTGCTGCTGTCACTGCGTCGTGGACAAACTCAAGCAGCGACTTAGTAGATGGCACAGAGGTAAGTTATAAGCCTTCAGGCTCATCTAATTACATAAACCTTGGCGTGTTAGCAAAAGGCGTGTCTATCATCTCGATACCCAACGTCGAAATCGGCGTGACTTACGACATCCGCGCAAGGCATAAGTCCATTTACGGGACGTTTAGTTCGTTTGTTACCACTTCTATCACAACGACGGGAACGGTTACAGCAAGCACTGACATAGCAAACAGTAATATCGCCATAAGCAGTGGAAACATTACAGGCATAGGTACAGGAAATAACACTACGGTCGCAAATTCTTCTGTGACCATTGATTCCACAACCGGCAAGCTGGTAGGCATAGGTACTGCGGATATCGTTGTAAATAACGGCAAGGTGACGGTCGACAGCAACGGCAAGCTTGTCGGCATAGGAACACCTGACGTTGTGGTAAACAACGCAAGCGTCACCGTAGACGGGACTACTGGGAAACTAGTTGGCATAGGTACTGCGGATGTCGTTGTTAATAACAATTTAGTAACCATTGACGCGGATGGTGAAATCGTAGGTATAGGCACTACGGGTATCATCGTAAACAATGGGAAAGTCACCGTTGATGGTACTGGGCAGCTAGTTGGAATCGGAACCAGTGGAATCATTGTCGATAATGACAGCGTCACAATAGACTCCAGCACGGGAAAGCTGGTCGGAATTGGTACTGCTGATGTCGTTGTTAACAACGGCAAAATCTCAGTTGATGCAACGACTGGTCAATTGCAGGGGATCGGTACTGGTAATAATACTGTCGTCAACAACTCCAAAATCACCATTGATAACAGCACGGGAGAGATTCAAGGAATTGGGACAAGCAGCATTGTTGTCAATAACAGTAAGGTAACGGTTGATAGCGATGGCAAGCTGGTCGGGATAGGGACATCCAATATCGTTGTCGATAATGACAACATTGCTAGCAGCAATCTCGTTGGGTCAGGCAAAGTGTTCGCTACATCTCTGCCCGCAGATGGTGCAACCGTTGGAGCGCAGTTCGGCACGAACTTGTTTGATACGGACGGCACCACCAACCTTACGGCTAACGAGATAAAGAATGGCAACATCGGGGTTGATACCAACGGAAGGCTGACTAACACAGGCACCGGCACGACCGTTTTTTCTAATGACAAAATCACCGTAAACAGCAGCGGTGTCTTATCTGGTATTGGAACGAGCAGCGTCGTCGTTAACAATCAAAAAATTACCGTTGATAGCGACGGTGATTTAGTTGGCATAGGAACAGCTAATGTTCGTGTTAACAATGACAAAATCGAATTAAACACCGATGGTTCGCTAAATTATTCCGGTTCTGGGACCGGCAATCCCACCATGAACACCCTCACAGACGCAGACAACGTACGCTCAAGGGTCAAATCTGGACTTTCGACTGATGGCGATGTTGTCAGAACCGTTTCAAAGACGGTCGGCGGTTGGGGCGAGGACATCAGCGCAAAGACTGGTATACCAGATTTTTCGGGTGGCTCTATAACGTATCAATCTACGATTCCAAAAACTCGCGGAGGATTAGCAGAGGACTTAAGTTCAAAGACCGGGGTTATAAGGGTAGAAAATGGCACCTTCAACTTCGACGCTCAACTGCCTGCAACGCGCGGGGGAACCGGCCTTTCTTCGGTGTCTACCTTACAAAATAGCAACGTCGTGACATTTGAAGTGCAGGGCGGCAATCTCTTTGTGTGGTCAAAATTTGCAACAGGGAATTTTAATCCTTCTGCTACGACTTACACGTTTACCGTGAGATGGCGAGATGGATCAGGAAGTCTGCTAACGACCAGCACGATACAGTTAAATTTAGACACGACTAACACAGATTTCAATGCGCCCACTGTAAGCGCGGGGTCTGGCAACTCATTTAACTCGAGTAGCGACGTCTCTGGCACTGGAACTACTGAGCAGACCATTAGTGTCCGCAGGGGCAACGTAACGTGCACCGTCGTAGGCAGGATAGAGGTTGTGACCGGATTCACGTTTAAGTTTGGGTCTTGAGAAAGATATGGCCGTTTGGATAAAAGCCGAAAGCGACAACATTTATTTTAGGCTTCTGGCTGAATCTGACATGCCAACGCTGGCTTTGGCGATGACCGGAGTTGACCCCTTTGGCGTGCTTCCAGACGCCCAAGTGCAGAAGGCTTTTTACTATGCAGCTAATAAACAAAACTCAACAATGTTCGCCTCACGCAGTCTGCAAGACGATGACAAAGGTTGGTTAAATTGCACCGTATGCAAGTCCGACGACACGGTCGTCGGGTACTGGGTAGGCAAGTATGTAGGCAAAAGAGTTAATCAGATGATGAGCGCTCTAATTCCTGCGGAGCGCAGTAACGGGTATTACAGAGAGCTAAGCGTGCTGAGACACCGTTTTATTTTTGACAGCCTTGGTGCTGAGGAAAGCAGCATTGTTATTCCGACCTCAAGCGGATCTATCGATAGCGCTGTTCGCGCATCTTTAGACGACCTTTACACGACTACTGAAATGACAAAAATTATCGCCAACAAGGGAGAGTACAGACGGTCGGTGATACAAAGAGCTGACTGGGATGCGTGGATAAATAGCAGTACAAATGCGACTCAAAAAGCGCGAGCTTACAACTTAGAATTTTCCAATGCCTAAATACGCAAAAGCGACTGGCCCTAGGGTATATGTGCGATCCATAAGGGAGGATGACATAGACGCTTTACGGGACGCGATGAGCGATTGGCGCGCTGACGGGGTGCAAATGACAGAAGCGCAAGCGACGGCCACGATAAAAGAGTGGGTTTGGCAGATGTCCTCAAATCAACAGGAGTTTTTCGTTGCCTCAGCTGACGCCAGCAACCCCAATGCTTTCGTTGTTGATCCGGAAGACTTATTTGAAAGGACTTGGGTTTACGATGGTTTTTATCTCAACAGCAGTGACGAATGTATAGGTTTCCAGATCGGCAAATTCGTGGGCACACAATACCAGCATAGAGCTGCGATGATGCGCCCGCAGTATCGGTCTATGGGTTATTACGAGGAAGCCGCTGGCATTGGACCCAAAACATTGTTCCTGACGATAAAAAATTGCGACAGCATGACCGTCACCATTCCCGTGGTTCAATCAGAAACGATGAAGCAGAAATTAGACAGCACTGTGTGGGTTTCTGAAGACCTCGAAGTCAGTAGTTTTACTAACGTAGAAAGAATCGAACCAGTTGCTTACGTAAAGAAACAAGTGTCAAAGGAAAAATGGCTCGAGTGGTACAATCTACCGGAACAATCAGAGTATCGCGCCCAGCATTATAAATACGAGATTTTAGACCACTAATGGAAAGCATCGTCACCCTGATCAACGAGGTAGGATTTCCAATTGCGGCTGCTATTGGTCTGGGCCTTTTTGTCTGGAAACTGATAACTAAGATTATCGACGGCATGGAAGCGAAAATTGATGTGCTTGATGACAAGGTTTCCGCTCAAATCAGTGAGATTGAAGAGCGACTAGGCAGCAAACTAGATGCCCAAATGGGAATTTTAGTAAGCCTTATCGACAGAGTGCGGTCAGTGGATAATGAAATCATTCGACAAGATACGATGATGAAAACCATCCTCGGCGTGCCGCAGCTCATGGATACCGACAGGCTCGCTAAAGCCAAGCAAAACGATCAGCGAAAAGATTGATGTACGCAATGAAACCAAATTGGCTGTCGATTGTTTTGATTTTCCTTATCTTTATGATCGTTTTGAGCGGCCCTGCTTTTTCCGACGAGATGAGGTTTAAGTTCAAAAGCCCTAGTTTTTCCGGTCAAGCTACATCTAGTCATTACCTTACTATTGAGAATCAAACATTCAACCGCAAGCAGGCCATCAAAGAAGAGATAAAAGCGTATAAAGACGAACTGGAAAGAGATGCTCAAAACACAACCTTAGCTAGATTCATACGTAACTTAGAGAGCAGAATATACGCACAGTTATCAAGGCAGTTGGTTGATAACCTGTTTGGGGAAACGCCTCAAACGAGCGGTGTGTTAGAGCTAGAAGGCAACACGATAGAATATGAGACAGAGGGCGACACAATTACTCTCACAATCACTGACGCAGATGGCGGCACGACTACTATCACTGTTCCTATTGGTAGTTTTACTTTCTAGCTGCACGCTTTACAAGATGAACAAAGGCGGGAATCTCGGGTTCGTCCAGCCAGAAAGTCTTGCGTCTGTGACAGATTTAATACTTTCAGAGCTTGAATCGATTGAGCCTCCAAAACGCAAGCCGGTGGTGGCGATTTATGCCGGGGCTTTCAATGATTCCACGGGCGCGCGACGTAGCAACAGCATGTACGCAGACTTCAGCTCAGCGGTCACACAAGCCCCGGAGGCGTATTTAATCAGAGCCTTAAAACACGCTGGTGGTGGTGACTTCTTTGATGTCGTTGAGCGGGTGGGCTTGGACAACGTGACCAAAGAACGGCAGTTAATTCGCTCCACGCGAAAACAGTTCAACGAAGAAACAGACCTAATGCCGCTCGCGTTCGCCGGTTTGTTAATGCATGGCGGAGTGATAGGATACGAAAGCAACTTGAAATCAGGCGGTTTCGGTGCGCGATATTTGGGGATCGGTGCAGATAAAGAATACCGACAAGACACAGTCACCATTTCCCTCCGCACAGTCTCAGTATCTACGGGGAAGGTTTTGCTAGAGGTTCTTGTTACTAAGTCCATCTTGAGCGTGGGCTATTCACAAGACACGTTTCGGTTCGTAGCTGAGGGGACTAAGCTAATTGAGATCGAGAATGGCATTGTACAAAACGAAAGCGTTGGAATCGCCTTACAGACTGCCATCGAAACGGCTGTATTGGAAACGATTAAGCAAGGGTATCTTGCTGGTTATTGGGTGCCTGTCAGTCAGCGTTGATGCTGCTGACAACGAGATCTATGTGGACCAAGCTGGTAACACGGCGAACATTGACCTAGAGCAGTTGGGCAACAGCAATATCATCGGCGGCCTTTCATCATCAGCCGGATCGTTGACCGCGTTTGATTTAGATGGCACCAGCCTTACCCTTGACATCAATCAGATCGGTAACACCAACAAGTTCCTCGGCGACATCTATGGCAACTCAATAACGGGTTTCTTTGAGTTTGATGGCGACAGCAACAATTTCACCATTCAAGTTGATCCAACCAACACTTACTCCGCCGATAGTGGCAACTACTTCATAGACGTCACTGGATCAACGAACAATATGACGCTGAACGTCGGCACAGCAGCGCTTTCTGACACCATTGACTTGGACTGGATCATCAACGGATCAGGCAACAGCATTACGTCAAGCATTGACATAGACCAAGCCACTAACTACATGGATATAGACGGTTCAAATAACACGGTCACCTATGATGGTGACGGCGCGGCGACAGGGTATTTTTGGCTAGATCAAACGGGCAGCGGGAGAACGTTCAACATTCAGCAACAAAGCACCACCAACAATGATTGGCTTAAAATTATTAGTAATACTAGCAACGGCACTCTTTGCATCATCCAAAACGATCAAGGCGGTAGCACAAGCTGCTGATATAGGCGCTATAAGCGACGTAAAGGGCGCTGCGCGGGTTTTTCGCGATAAGGGGTACAATGCAAGGCTAGACTTTGATTTGCGCCTTATGGACGATTTAAGGACTTCTAACGGCAGGCTGGAGGCCACTTTCCTTGATTCATCTGTGGTTAGGCTCACAGAACATTCCACTCTTACAATTGATGAGTACATCTACGATCCTGATCCCAGCAAATCAAAGATGGCGCTCAATTTTGCGAGTGGCACCGCTAGGTTCGTCACCGGCGCATTAGGCCGAATCAACAAAGAAAACATAAAGATCACCACGCCGACGGCTGATATAGCCATTCGCGGCACGGACTTTACGTGTACCGTTGATGAGCTAGGGCGATCTCTGATCATCTTGCTGCCAGATGCAAACGGCGACGCCAGCGGCGAAATCATTGTCACAACGGCTATGGGTTCAGTCTCGCTAAACAAGCCGTACGAAGCCACTACGGTGAACGTTTATGAATCAACGCCAAGCAACCCCGTGATTTTAGATCTCACGTTAGAGATTATTGATAATTTGTTGATCGTTTCACCACCGAAAGCTGTGGAGATCCAAGAAGAGGAAGCGACCACAGAGCAGGCTGACATACTTGACTTCGATGAGTTGGATATTGATTTCCTAGATCAAGAGTTCTTAGACACCAACGAGCTAGAGTTTACGGAGCTAGATATTAACTATCTGGATGTAAACTTTTTGGAGGACTTGCTGAACATCATTGATGCCTTGGCAATTAGCGATGAGCAGGATGTGTTGGCGTTGCAAGCCACATCCGTTGATATACGCGGCACGGCCGCAGGCCAAGATCCCGTCACCCAAATTACCACGCTAATCCAAGGCCAAAATGTGAGCCTTCGCAGGGATGTATCAAGTTCTGTGCGGTTGGACATTACAGGCGCTCAGGCTTATACAGTCATTCTCATACAAGGCGGGGTCTCAAATACAGTGACGATCAACGGCGGGGGTGACTCAGTGATAGTGATACGTCAGGGATCATGATTAGATTCCTCATAATCATCACGCTTTTGTCTTTGCCAATGGCGTTAGGTCTAGCGCCGGTGGAAGCTATAAAACTGCGATGGTTTGATGCCTTAATAGAAACGCCACAGCCATCTCCTTACTTCGCAATTGTAAACATTACAGAGAAAAACGTCGCAGACGAAGGCGGCTATCCGCTGCCGCGCGCTAGGCTTGCTGAAATCCAACAGCAGATAATGGACGAAGGCGCGTTGGGCGTTGGCTGGGCCATCAGCTTCCCGCAGCCGGACAGGCTAGGTGGAGATACTGTTTTTGCTAACACCATGAGCCAGTATCCTACGGTTGTCGCGATGTTTGAAACAGACAACCAAGATTACCCAAAACCCGCTGGCACCGTAACCATAGGCGAACCCAAAGGCGGGATAATGGTGACTGGGGTGCAGCAGAACATCCCGCAGTTGCGACAAGGTCAAGGCATAGTATCTGCGCGCGTTGATGTTGATGGTCTGTTACGGCGCATGCCGCTGTTGATGAAAACGCCCGATGGGTGGGTGCCTGCCTTCGCAACGGAGGTTCTGAAGGTTTTGGCGGGATCAGATACCTACATGATCCGATTTAATAAGAACGGCATCCAAGAGATAGCAACGAAAGGTATACCGCCTGCAAGCACTGACAGCATGGGCAGGCGATGGATTTCTTGGATTGTTCCACGTGAAACATCGCTCGATGACCTGTCTGGTGTGGCTGGTAAGTTTGTTTTTGTAGGCGTAACCGCCAAAGGCGTAATGCCACAAGTCGCAACGCCAGCCGGTCTTATGTATCCGCATTACATCCAAGCCGCATTTGCCGAAACCATAATCAATCAAAACAGCCCGCATATACCAGAATTTGCACTGTTCGCAGAACTTTGCGCTTTATTGCTTGGCATCGCGCTTGTGTGGCTTTGTGTGACGTTTTCCGGCGTTACCCTTGGGATTTGCTTGGCCGCAGGAACGATGGCTGTAACGGGCTTTTTAGGCGCTTTTGTGGTGCAGAAAGGTATATTGATTGATTCTTCTTGGGCGCTAATCAGTCAATTCTGCACAGCGAGCTTCGCTTTTTACTTTAATTTTGCAGAGCAATGGCGCTTACGCCAGCAGATAAAACAACAATTTGAGCATTACCTTGACCCAAGTCAGGTGGCAGAACTGCAAAAAGATCCTGATAAACTTAAGCTTGGTGGTGCGAGATACTACGCAACCTTCTTATTCACTGATGTGCGAGGATTTACGTCTATGTCAGAGCAACTAGAGCCAGAAGATGTAACGCACGTTATGAATCGAGCGCTGACGGTGCAAAGCGATGCCGTGAAGAAAAACGGCGGATTAGTAGACAAGTACATAGGTGACGCGATGATGGCATTTTGGAATGCTCCTTTGCCGGTGGACGAGCATGAGAAGAAAGCCGTGACGTGTGCGCGAGATATAGAGGAAGGCATGGTCGAATTGAATAAAGAACTTACCGCGATGGGCAAGCCAAATATTCAGATCGGCATAGGCATAAACACAGGCGAAGCCATCATTGGCAACATGGGCAGCGCTACCCGCTTCGATTACACGGCGATTGGTGATGCTGTCAACACGGCTGCAAGACTTGAGTCTGCAACCAAGGCTGAGGGTGTAAATGTTTTAATGGGACAATATACGGCGCGCGCAGTAGAAATGGGTGTTAAATACCACAATGACATTTCCGTTAAGGGCAAAGCAAAGAGTTTGAAGGTGTATACATGGGCTTAAAGATAAGCGCGGCGCTCGGTTTCTTGCTTCTGGTTTCGGCTGTGGGGTTCAAGCTTCATTATGACAAATCAAAGGCAGAGATTGAGAATCTACGAGGGCAGCTTAAGGTCGCGGCGGCAAATCAAGAAACGCTAGAGTCTGAGATAGAACAACAGAATGCTCAATTACTAAGTCAGCAACAAAAGGCATCTGAGATGATGGCTCAAGTTGGAGAGCTGCAAAAAGCTAATAAAGAAGCTACAGCAGAAGTCGCGTCATTACGAGCTAAGTTTGCAAAACACGATTTGAACATGTTGTCGCTTCGCAAGCCAAAGCTGATCGAAAAAATAATCAATAAGGGAACCAAGGAGGTGTTCGATGAGCTTGCGGTTATCACTACTCACAATTAGCGCTTTGTGTGTTGGTTGTAGCTGGAACAGTCCACCGCCTCCAGTGCAGCCTGTCAAGGTGGTCAAGGTGGAAGTTCCGGCGCCGATGTATCACCCTGTTTTACCTGATAAGATCACGCCGCTAGCGGTTGAATGGACAGTGTTAACACCAGCGTTGATGCAAGACTACGTTAAAGACCTAAACGACGGCGAGGCGCCTGTGAATGTATGGTATGCCCTTTCAACTCAAGGCTATGAAAATTTGAGTCAAAACATGGCTGAAATTCAGCGTTATATTCGGCAAGTGCTCAACATTGTTGATTATTACAAATCCATAAACGAGGAACAGGAGAAGACCGATGGACTTATTGATTGATATTATGAGTTATGCGTCGATGTTCGTCGCCGTAAGCTCTGCGATATGTGCGGCAACCCCAACTCCGGCAGATGAAAAGTTCTTAGGCAAGTGGGTGTATCCGGTAATCGAGATACTCGCTTTGCAAATAGGCTCGGCCAAGATGCTGCCGGGAGAAAACCCTAAAGCTAAAAAGTAATGTACCACTATCGAGCACGATTGGTGCGTGTGGTTGACGGTGACACTATCGATGTCGATATAGACTTAGGGTTCGATATTTGGTTAAAAAAACAACGCATCCGTTTGGCGGGCATAGATACGCCCGAATCTCGTACGCGAAATAAGGCCGAAAAAGCGCTAGGGCTGGCGGCTAAAAGCAGGCTAACAGAGCTTTGTAGCTCTGCAATGCAAATCCAAAGCTTAGGGCGCGGCAAATACGGCCGCATTTTAGGCATACCCAAGACCGACGACGGGCAAAGTATGTGTGACATTCTAGTAGCAGAAGGGCATGCGGTAGAGTATTGGGGTGGGAAGAAACTAGCTAAAGTGCAAGAAGACGGAACGTGGAGAGTATGACATGGATCGAGAGTTACTAAAAAATGAATTGATACGTGACGAAGGTTGCGTGTTCGAGGTGTACTTGGATTCGGAAGGACTGCCGACGTTTGGCATTGGACACCTCTGCAAGCCTGAAGAGGACGAGTACGGTGCTGCGGTAGGCACAAAGGTAAGCGCAGAACGAGTGAATGAGTGTTTTGAGCGCGATGTGGAGATTGCAATAAAAGAAGCCCGCGCAAGATACGATTTTTTCGACGAACTCAATGACGTTCGTCAAAGAGTGTATGTCAACATGACATTTAATTTGGGGTCGACTCGTCTGAGTCTGTTCAAAAAAATGCACGCGGCCGCAGCCGCTGGTAACTATCATGTTGCAGCTGCCGAAATGCTTGACTCGAAATGGGCGGGACAAGTGAAAGGCAGAGCAGACAGATTAGCGGAAATGATGCGCAGTGGCACTGTCTAAGACTCAGTCGACTCGCTTGGGCGTAATACTGTCGGTGATGAGTGACGACGAAGTTCCGCCCCTGCTGCTTGCCAAAGTAGTTACGGAGGGTTTCGTGCGTATCAACGAAATCGGCTTGCCAGCCCTTACAGAGTCTGGGTTAGACGAAAAAAATAGACTCTGCACCTTAGCTGGGTTAAACATAAAATATTTAAGCGAAAGGAGCCGGGAAGATGAGCGCTTTGGAGTCCGAAATGGAAATGGTTCTAAAGGCTCTAAAGATACCATTTCAGCGGGAATATAGATTTAAAGGGTTGTGCGGTACTCGACGCTGGCGTTTTGATTTTGTTATCGGTGAACCGCTAGTAGGATTGCCTATTGCCGTCGAAGTAGAGGGCGGGATATGGACCAACGGGAGGCACTCGCGAGGTGGCAATGCGTTTGCCGCAGATTGTGAGAAGTACACACAAGCGGCCATCTGCGCTTGGACAGTGTTGCGATATTGCTCACATCAGATAAGCACGACGGCCCCCGATGAACTGGCTTTGATGTGGGAAATTTATCAAGCCGACCTTTCACAGCATCAAACCGATAAACAGCCCCAAGAGAAACAAACCCGCGCCCGCGATGTCCGTCAGCCGCGCCGGTCGATGCATAAAAAAGTGTAGAAGTTCAGATTTCATAAGTTGAATTGGCGACAGCTTTGCTATCTGCGATGGCGTTAATGAGCTTGGTTTTAAGGTCGAGCCGCTCTTGCTCACTTGCGATGACATCATTTTCTTTTCTCAGCATTTCTAAAATAATCAACAGTTCGTTATAACTCAACGTCAGGTTAGTCATTTGTAAATCGCCCTCTCGTTTTGTAAACGGAATGATTGGCGCACAATCTCTCATGATTTATGTGTCCCGTTGTATTGCGGTTGATATCGCTTTATAAGTATTTTTTCCCAATACGTAAGCCGTTCCTTTTTGCAAAATAAGAAGCGCACGTACTCGAACTTCTTGTCCCTGTGTTGGTAAATCCTAGAATATGGGGTTTTCGATTGACCTACATAAACGATAACGCTGCCCGACATTAGCAGATAGACGGCGGGTTGTGACAGCTCTGTTAAGGGCAAAAAGCCGCGCTTGCGAGCTGCACGCATCTCGACGTGATCTTGTTTCAGTCGTCGTTTAAGCTGAATGACACGATGATCAATCAGAGCTTGTTGCAAG
>MDTG01118091.1_pt1 | contig 20252 bp, 15 predicted proteins | sample 811421 | NCBI WGS metagenome assembly MDTG01 (sample SAMN05326645, study PRJNA326480) | marine metagenome | isolation source: seawater | place: Pacific Ocean: South East | collected 2011
AAAGGACTAATAATATCAGTTAGAAAGGCAAAAGCCAATATCATATTAGTCCTAAACAATCACAATATAAGATTAACTATTCATCGTTGGCCTAATAGTCTATATCTTAAAACTCAATTTTATTAAGAAGTAAAGTAGTTTAAGAAGTTTAAAGTAGTTTAAGAAGTTTAAGTAGTTTAAGTAGTTTAAGTAGTTTAAGAAGTTTAAGTAGTAAGTAGTTTAAGGTTTAATTTACACATCCTCCTCCTCATTATCGCTTTCGCTCTCGCGAAAGGCACAACCTAACAAACCCTTCGGCTCATCAAGCATGAGCTGAGCAACCTTCCACGTAACTCCAAACTTACCGCCAGAGAACCAGACACCAGAACACTTGATAATCGCCTGAACAGTCTGTCCCTTCTGGACAGAACCAGTCCAATCACCTTCAAGCTTCTCCTTTTCCTTTCCCTTTTCAGTAGTCTTCTTCAACCACGCAGGAGGCTCCAAATCATTGGTGCCATACTTGTATCCAATCTTAGCCTTAATCGTAGGCGGGTACTTGCCATCGGGCTCACCCGTCTCCTTATCCTTAGACACCTTAATGGCAGGACTAAACAAAGTCCGGAGAACATCTTCGGAAACAGTCTTCTTCCTTAGCCAGCTTAGAGAATTCTTCTTAGCATCCTTGATGATCTTCTCATCAATAGAGTGGATAGCATCATAGAAGGCCTTCATCTTCGGGTCTTCTTCCATATCACGGAACGACATATCCAACGATAGCTTAGGAGCCTTACCCTCTTCTTCGAACTTACCTAAACCGTAAGGTAACCGCATCTTCGGAGTATGAAGATGAATCTGCTTATTACCAGTATAATTTAGATACATTTGCTTAGCACCAGTGTTGCCCATCGGACGAACATCAGTGTAGGTGATATCATTCGCGGAAAACTCGGTAGGCTTCATAACAAGTTCAGACATTTTACTCAACTATCTTAATATATATATCTTGGGCTTAACCTTAATCATTTTTTTAAAAAATGTGATTTTTAATGGAGAATATATGTTTTGATTGATTATCTCCAATACAATATAAGGAACTTCTCTAAATATTATGTCATTTAAGTAAAATACAGTATATTATACTAATAATGAATACTATATCCTCCCGATTTAAGTTATTGAATAGCTCACTGAATGCCATTGCTTCCAAACAAAATAATTCTTGGAAATGGATTTCCCAGACAGAATTACACAAAAATATATCGGGTGCAGTTAAAACTTTGCGAGATTGTAATATAAAAGCGGGCGATAGAGTTCTATATAAAGGGTGTAATTCCATTGAATATGTGTCTTGGAATCTTGCAACAAATTCATTAGGTGCAATTTGGGTGCCGATGTATAAGGAGCAAAGCTTTTCACATGTTAATCACATTATTAATGATTGTAATCCTAAATTATACATTAGCGATGAAAATAACGTTGATTCTATTGATAATAAAATAAAGCCTTCTGATGAAGATTACAATATCCATACAAATGATTGGGATTTGTCCACACTTATTTATACATCGGGAACAACGGGAAAACCAAAAGGCGTTGCATTAACAAATGCTAATATATTGGCCAATATTGATTCAATTTCAAGAAGATTCGAGGATCATAAAAATAAAAGAATGACAAGTTTGAATATTCTTCCGTGGGCCCATATTTTTTCTCTTACGACAGAGCTATATTACAACCTTCTTAATAATAATGCTGTTGCTATTTGTGAAGACAAGACAAAATTTGCTAAAAATTTAAAAGAGATCAATCCAGAATACATATACGTAGTGCCAAAGGTATTGAAGTTGATTAAGCAAAAATGTGAGCATTTGGAAAAAGTTCCATTTTCTAAAACCATTATTCCTAAAGCACTTTCCTATACTTTTGGTGGAAATATTAAAACTATATTCGTTGGTGGTGCAAAATTAGATGAAGATGTCGCTATTTTTTTCGAGAAGCATGGTTTTAATCCTTGTGAAGGGTATGGAAGTACAGAAACGTCCCCCGTTATTGCAGTAAATCACAATATAGAACCGAGAGACATTAACTCAGTTGGCAAAATTCTAGATAATGTAGAAGTCAAAATTCACAATGATGAAATTTTAGTATCAGGACCAAGCGTCATGGCTGGCTACTGGGGAAATTTGGCTGCAACGAATAAAGCTCTTGTTCAAATTGATGGTAAAATGTGGTATAAAACTGGCGATTCAGGCTATGTAACAGACGATAATTTCTTATATTATACTGGACGAATTTCAGACAATTACAAATTAAGTAATGGGAAGTTTGTTGATGTTCATGTTGTCGAGACAGAAGTTAGAAAATATGTTCACGACGGAAATATCGTATTATGGGGAAATGGTCTGGATTATAATGTATTAATTACTGATGTTAATATTTCTAAGAATACACTTCATAATATTAACGAAGGATTAGATACATTTATGAAAATCAAAAGAATAATAAAAGCGGATACAGCTCAATTCGAAAATGCTATGACACCAAAATTATCAATAAAAAGACAACAACTTGTGAATCAATTAAATCATCCGTTATTAACAAAATCTACTTCGAAAGGATATACTAAATAAATTTATACCAAAAATCGATTTTGGGTTTCATTATTTTCGAGGGGGTGTTTTTTTTTAGCACAACATTTACTATGGCGATATAACAAATGTGTTATAGAAGGGGGTGACGTAATTATGCCTTTTTGGAAACGTATAAAATATTACTATATACAAATCACGTTTTTTTATCTATTTTTAAACAATATTTTACTATATATATATTCTTCCACAACTATAATAGTATAAACTACGTCTATCGAATCAATCGGATATTTTATATTAAGTTATATGGGGTTTTCCTTGTTTTCATTTGACCCAAAAAGGTCAAAATGGGGTTTTCAAAATGGAGGGGGGGAGTTTTTTTTTTGAAGTTTATTTTTTTATTTTATCAAATTTCATAATTTGTAGTTTTCTGATAAAGTTGGTGTTTTATCAGAAAACGTAATTTTGCTAAAATGTACATTTTTCTCGTGTTTTTTGTGCTAGATTTGTGTCCTCTAATAATTCATTTTCTTAGAGACTCTTCTTCTTCTTCTTTTTTTTTTCTAGAAATAAAACTAGAAAAAAAAAATAACACCCCCCCTCACCATTTTTCGACCCAAAAAACCCGCACCATTCACAATTTACTGATAACCGAGACTTTGATAGAGATAAAATCGCAAAAAATCCCAGCCTTTTTATGAACTCAACTCGTTCATAAATAAAAAACTTCTCATAAAATATGAAAACTCCTCATATAAAAAACCTTAAAGGTATTGATAACCAACATCAAGTCAATATACACTATATATGACCTCTATTTTGAGTTCATAAAACACCGCATAGGTTATTTCGAAGCTGTTGTACCCAAGAACACAGGTATCGATAGGTGAATCCATATTGTTTAAGAGAAGATTTCTAATATTTAGAGAGAAATTGGAATGGAAACATATTTAATATTTCAATATGTTAATATGGCAAAGAAAACAAAACGTATATCTGTAAAAGAGCGTGAGAAAATGCGTAAGGATCCACGATTCAAAAAAATCTATAATAGATGTCAGAAAAATTGTGAAAACGAATCACAAGTATTCTCTATTGCGTATAAGCAATATCTCGCATTATTATTCAAAACGAAGAAATGCGACGATGACAAAGGAAAGAAAGTTTCTAAAGCTGTTGAAGACAAAAGAGAACACAAATGCTTACTTAAATTTGAGAAGGAAACGTTAGAACCGGCGACGCAAAAATTTCTAAAATGTTATCAAGACAAAGTTGATCCATGTGTGTATAAAGCTTTTGAAAAGAAGTCAAAAAAAACACTAAAAAGAACATTGAAAAAGAAGACGAAAAAAACACTCAGAAAAAAAGGAGGATTTTTTGGAATGTTTAAGAAGAAAGAAAAAGTGTCTAAGAAGCAACGTGAGAAAGTAATACAAGACGTGCTAAATGTCTTATATGGAAAAAAATCGATTTCTGGTGAAGACTTCTACGTGCCAAAAAAATCTGAAAATGTAATAACAGATGACCCTGATGACCCATTCAGTGGAAAGTCTCCAAAGGAGTTGGAACGTTCTCGTAGACATGTTACAAGCGTAAATGCAGCGGAGGTAGAATTTGAAGCACAGCTTGCAGCATTAGAAAGCAATAAGGAATCTTTGAGAGCGGAAGATATTTTAACAAATAAAATAGAGAAAATATTAGATGAAAATTATCATAATGAACAATTCAAAAACAAGAAACTTTATACCAGCGTAATATTACCCGATATAATTAATAAGGTAATTTTTTATAAATCTGAATTGGAAGCACCATCTACATCGAATGAGAAACATTTCTAATAAAAATGATTTGATAATTAATACTATTATTAAATAAACATCTAACAGAAGAAAAGCATATATCAAAACGATTGATTGAAATATGGAATCTTTCCCAGAATCAAATGAGTTAGAAAGAGGCGAGATTAGAAAATATTATTTGAATGAGCCTATTGATAGTGATTCAGAAGATTCAGATGAAGAATGTGATTCTGTTTTAAAGACGTTTTACAACAATTACAATAAAATGAAGGATTATTGTGAAGAATTGGAAGATGATGATGAAAATGTTGATTTATTCTATAGTGATTTGGAATCATTAAATGATGCACACGATACGTATATATCGCATACGTTAGATACAAAATTGATAGTTGGCTTACCATGGACAAAAGAGCAGCTTGATAGTGAAGATGGAATGAAGGATGGAGATATGCAAATGCAATATAATATTTGGAAACTTTCAAGAAAGTTTTGTCTTTATTGTGGAAAATTCCAACTTGAAAAAGCGAAGGAATGCCATACAAAATTACTTGACCTTAGAAGAGAATTCTTAGATTTTGCAGAGAATCAAGATGGGCTTGTTCGATCTACAAATGTACGATCAAAAGAGTTTAATTCGGATAGTTGTAAAAAATATAGGACGAATGAATGTGATGTAACATTGCTTCCTGCGGGAGAGGTCTATCGCCTTGTGGCAAATAGTATGAAATCTCACTATGATACTGAGATTGAGATGTATGAATTGGCATATGATCTTAGAAATCAGTATTCGGTATATAATAGTTATATGATGGATAAACATCCGAGTATTTTGAAATCTAATTAGATTTGGATATTTGAGATTGATTATCTATAATGGTATATTCAACTTGATTTCTCAATTTTCGATCGACAGTTTTATTTTCAAAAATGGGTCCCATTTTTTCAGCCCAAAGTTTTTGTATAAATTGTGAGGCTTCTTCATTGAAATCTCCGCCGTATTCTGATTGTAAGCGGTCTACAACATTGACTATTAGAGTTTCGATAGCCTCTCTTTTTCCAACAGTATTCCATGTTTCTCCATTAAAAGTCTTAGCTTGACTTAATTTTTTGTTAGGAATCTTAATATTGTGATTTTCTGGATGATCTTTGTCGAAATGTATTTTCTTAACTATTTCTGGTATACATGTATTTACACCCTTCATTATATTAAGAATGTCGGACTTTAGATAATCCCAATTCTCCGAGCCATGAGCATTTTTGGGTAAGTTAACATTGTTCGTAATATTGATGGTGGTATTTACGTTATTATTATTACAATTACTTTGTACGATAGAAGATGATATTGACAGTTGATGTTCTAGTTTTTCAAGACGCAATTGTAGATTTCTTTCCCTAATTTCGATACTTTTCTCTAAATCATAATATTTCTTGCTTAATTCCATATACTTCGCTTTGTAGACATTTTCTTCTGACCAATTCTTGCAACTATTAATTGTATTATTGATTTCATTATTGTGTATTAGATTGATATGTTTTTGTGTGTTTAGATGTCTTTCATATTTTGACTTTGTTTCAAATGAAACATTGCATAATGTACATGTAAATCGTTTACAATTTAAATCATCCATTACTAATTGTAAGTAATATTTTCTTAAATATATATTAAAAATTAATAAAAAAATCAATTAAACCAATATAAAAAGAAAAAATACAATTAAAATGGATTATATTTGAATAAAATAATATTTTTTCAATAAAAAAAGAAGAATTAATTAATAATATTCAAGAATATGATGGCAATGCATGAACTTCCGGATGAATTATGGATACATATTTGCAAATATTTTTTGGTAGAAGATTTGTGTAAATGCGATGTTGTATCAAAGTTGTTTAACAAATTTAGTAAAGAGAATGGAATAATATGGAGAAATTGTCGAAAATGGTCTAATAATTTTTGGGATATTGCAGAAAGTAGGAATCCAAAACTATCTAAACCTTTAGGTAGTTATCGTAAAGAAGTGTTTCGATTATTAAATTTTGAAGATTTAATAGCACCGTACAAGATAAGTATTGAGGATTATATAATAATGTGGAAATATTTTGATAGCCAGCAATTGAAAGAGGATATAGAGAGTAAAATATGGGGGTTTGAAATAAAAAGTGAAAGTATGTAATGAAATCAAAAGATTCAGAGAATATAACAACTGAAAAGGGTTATTTAGTTCATAAGATATTGAGAGATCATTTTCAAATAGAAGATAGCCGTCTTAGAAAATTAAGATATAGTAATGAGTTTAACAAATTTTTTTTATATATATATTCAAGAGAAGAAATAGCACAAGAATTATGTTTCAATTTTAGCGAAATCGAGGAGATTATACAGTTATTTATTTCAGTATCAACACATTTATTGAAGAAATATGGCTATTCGCCGATATGTAGGAATACCTGGAATAGCGTTGGTAGAGAATGGAAATATTATCGAACAGTAGATGCATTAACTTTACCAAAGAATGATGTATTCTTAAATAATGAGTATCCGGTATTGGAGAACGTTCCATTTCGGCATCCTCGTGTAGATATACCGATTAGAAACTGGGACTTCGCCCTCTATTACGATTTGGCACGGGTTTTCTTTTGATTTCTTTGATATTGATTTTAATATTGGTAATAATGTCGTCAAATTTGTTGATATCTTCTAATACAATATTGGAAATAAAGTCTTGGATAAGTTCATCATCAGTTTCAACGAAATCCCTAATAAATAGTTCATTTTCCAATTCAAATTGTCTGGATTCTAAAATAAGATGGTATCCGTATTCGCTTTTAGATATTGGAGAATATTTACCAATATTGTATGCTTTATTCCATTCTTGTATATTAGCGGGAATAGATGCTTGCTTTTTTTCTAATTTTTCAATAGTAATATTAGATGGTGCTGGTTTACAAATAATTCTTGGACTAATAATATTACCATCAACGTTAAACCATTCAATATTTTTGGCAAGGCATTTGTATATACCTAGTATTTTTCCACATGACGTAAGACTTCCAACTTTAAGAGAATCAATTCTTTGATAATTTCCATCAAACATTCTAACACGTGTTTTTCCGGGAAGACAATTGTTTCTTTCGCCTAATTCATATTTAGGATTAATATTGTGAGTGTTATTGCTTCCCATACTTTGTAGAATAATAGACGCAATTTTACATTGAACTTCTTGTTCTTTTACTTCTTCATAGTCTTTGAATGTAATTCCGCCCGACTTGATAATATTATTAGATGTGACAAGGCACATAAGAGTATCAGTATTCTGAATTTGTGTATGTTTAGCAAGTTTCATATCTTGAACTTGTTGCCATTTATTATTGCTAATTAAGAGATGGTCTCCTGTAACATATGTATTTCTACCCAATTGAACTACTTCAGCATTAGGAGATAATAAACTAACGAATCCGGTTACAGTACCTCCACCAGATAGTTTGTCACCTAATGAAATATCTTTAATTTTAGATTTTACATTATTTGCTTTATCAATTAGTGTATCGGGTGTAAAACAACAATATGCTTTTTTCTCTGCAGCTTTTTGTGTTAAGTTAGCAAGAGTAATAAGAGCGAACATAATGATAGAAAATGGAAGAAGTGCGATATAATAAGTAGCTGCCATAATAGCAAGAAGATTGATAACAGAAAGCATTCTTTGAAATCTAGCAATAACTATAGAAACCGTGTTAATTTGTGCAATTAAGTAATAGTAAATGGACCAAACAATTGCGTGTATTTTGTAAAAGATATTTTGTATATTGTGTGAGGTATATACCATAATATTGACAAGTCTCTCATAAACAGCGTAAATTGAAGCAAATATACCATCAACAACTCCTTTAGTTTCTTGAGCGTCTTCATTAGTTTTAATTGCGACATTGATAGTTTTTTTAGTTTCTTTTGCAGCAGCATTTGCTGCATCATTTAGTTTTTTTTGAGCAATTGCTTTAATCATCGGGTCTGTCTTCTTTTTTAGACAGTAATTAAAATTTTGAACAACCGATTCTTTAGGGTTAATATAATTTGCGAATGGTAAAGCGAGTATATCGCATCTATGTTTTTCCCAATCCGATTTCCATATATTTTGCATATAGAAACCGATTGTAAGTATGAAAAGGAGACTACATATAGACATATACATAGAAACTTGAATTATTCCGTAGGGTGTATGAGTTGGGGTTGATATGCTCATATCTTTTATAAATAAATTTTTTATTTAACGAGAACATCTCTCCACTTGTCATATATGATAGGAGACAGTCTAAGACAGTGTAGTTCACTCCATTCAAGTATTGTATTGCAAAGGGCATCATCATTTGTTTGATTGTGTATAATTTTGAAAAAATCATCCTCTTTGTCGACACCTCCGACCCTAGAAGAAATATCGATAGGATGAATAATAAAGCTGACCATTTTGTTTAATAAAACAGATGGGGTAATATGAGAACTGGTAGTTAAAAAAAAGAATTTGACACGATGTTCTACCATTCTATCTTCTAAAAAATGAACAAAACTTTCAGTTAATGTCTCATTTTGCTGATGTATAATGACAACTTTAGGTTTTTTTGTGGCATTATCTGCAACAACCGCTTGTTGATTACAGAAAGATGTAATAGTCTGTACAAGTAGAGATTCGCTGTGATTATCAAGAATATGTATTTCAAGTAAAAGGCTTTTGTTTTCATAATGTGGTGATATAATACTGTGTGCGACTTTCCGCACATCATTTTCATGTGGTCCACATAGATGTAGATGTGGAAAGATTCCATCTTTTACCATACTGGATATGGTATCTATAAATATTTTACGAGATATATTCGTAGTCATTACAACCAATATATATTACCACTTATCTGGTTTTAAGTATGTAACAAATATTAAGCGAAATTCTATGAATTAATAAAAATGGTACTAAGATTAGAAAGGTTCTGGTTATCATTTATAATATTAACAATACCAGTTAGTAGCGCTCAAGTATCTCCAATACATTTTAAGAACGATTTATCAAATCTAAATAATAGTAATAAATCTTATACTGAAATAGTAAATACAAATAATAGTTTTATAAATGGTAGTAATGCGATAATGTTTACGAAAAAAACTGGTTATCTAATAATATTCTCACTATTACAATTGTGTGCTATGTCACCACCATCTTGTAATAAGATGATGAATGATTTATTTGGAATATTAACAAGTAAGCCAAATAAGAGTCAAAAATATAGTTTTTTTGAAGTATATACAAATGGTAGTCCAGATGGAACTTCATGGGATGATGTAATAGGAAATAATGAAACAGTAAATGAGTTGAGGAGATTAATAAGTCTGTCTTTATCAAGAGATACTTCTTTAAGAGCAAGAAGAACTGGTGTATCAGTACCTAGAAACATTCTTCTAATAGGTCCACCAGGAACGGGTAAAACATTAATGGCGAGAGCTGCATCAGAAGAAATGAAAGTACCATTACTTGTTGCATCTGCTTCTGAAATTGTGAAGGGAAAATATGCAGGAGTTGGTGTAGAAAGAGTAAAAACATTATTTGATACTGCTCGGATAAGAGCAGTAAATAATAAGAATCGTATGAGTATGATTTTTATAGATGAACTGGATTCTTGTGGCCGTAGTAGGGGTGGTGATTCAGTTGTATCTATAGATCACGATAATACTTTGAATCAATTATTGGTAGAATTAGATGGATTTAAATCGAGAGATGATTCTGAACCGTTAGTGATAGTATTAGCTGCAACAAATCGAAAAGATATTCTTGATTCTGCATTATTACGTAAAGGACGGTTTGATAATATTGTTCATTTAAGAAAGCCAGATTTGAAAGACAGAATAAATCTTTTTAAGTATTACGTTAATAAACAAAGAATTAATGGGCGTTCTCGAGAAATATGTGTAAATAGTGGAAAGAAGAATGAAATAATTTTTCAGGCATTAAATGAAGAATTCGTTGATAATAATCAGAATATAACAACTCTTAAAGTAGTTGCTCCAATAAAATTAAATGGTAAGACATATAAAGCCACATTATTTTCTAACAAAACTGCGCGTGTTAAAACGAAAGACATTTCCAGTGTATTTGGAAGATTAAGAGCAATAAAAGGCAATAATACAAGTGATTTCAATTATGATATAAAATACAATGGTTGTGTTGAAAATGATGACATGGATTTTATAGAAAGATTGGCAGATTTATCCGATGGATTAGTTGGAGCAGATATAAGTGCTATAGTGAATGAAGCGGCTTTAAAAGCAATGAATGAAGGTCGGATATTTGCAACAGAAGAGGATTATTTGAATGTAATAGAAGATACTATTCTTGGAAAACCGATAAAAAATATAGAGAATAAAGGTGATTGGCGTATAGCAATTCATGAAGCAGGGCATATACTGGCTTCATTTATATTGGAAAATGTTGATTTTGCAACAAGAGCAAGTATTGTACCAAGAAGTGGTGGTTCTTTAGGAGTTACAATGTTTGGTGCAAATAATATAAAGAATTTGAGGGCATCAGAGCTTAGGGATCGTTTAGTAATGATTTTATCTGGAAAAGCTGCGGAGTCACATGTATTTGATGGAGATTCTTCAACAGGAGCGTCTGATGATTTAGATCGAGCAACATTATTAGCAAAAGGAATTGTGAAAAACTTTGCAATGAATGGAATAAAGTATACAATAGATGGTAAGGAATCAAAGATTAAAGTACAAAAAGAGCTTATAAATGCGGAAACCAGAGCAAATAATCTGGTAAAAAAGTACAATAAAACATTATATGATATTGCTAATGAACTAATGATACACGAAACGCTAAATACTGATAAATTGAATATGTTGCTTGCGGATTCCGATAGTGAAAGAAGGAAATATCCGAATAGTCCAAATAAGATGATTAAAGATATTATGAATGATTTTCGTAAAATCAGAGATAAAAATATTAATAATGATGTAGTTAAAACGAGAGAAGATAGAAGAAAGCAAGCATTTGTGTTATTATTGGTATTAATTTTACCAAGTATTTAACCAAAAATGATTAAGATTTGGATGATAAATAAGCAATATGGCCCACATTATATTAGAATGTGTTAAAGAAAAAGGTAAATTAAGAGTAAGATTCCATTCATATGTTGATGTAAATGGTAAAAAATATAAGGATGTTTATAATAACAATTTGAATTGTAGATTTCCAAAGGATATACGTGAAGAAGGTAGATACTATAAAATCAGTCCAGAAGATTTGAAGATAACTTTACGGAATAATAGTGTACCGTTTTATAGTGTTAAAGGTAAAAATGTTAAGATAGTAAATATTTTGGAAACAATCGATATTTATAAGGTTGAAGAGTGTGTGTGTTGTATGATTGAAAAACCGAATATAACCCTATTACCCTGTGGACATCATTGTACATGTCAAAATTGTTATGAAATTATGCGACACAAACACAACAGTTGTCCTTTATGTCGTATTGTTATAAAGCAAGCTCATATCAATAATAATTAGTTGGATAAGGAATTAACACACATTGAATAGTATAGTCTGTTAATGAAGTAAAGGATTAGTGGTTGCGATAAAAGAATGAGAGCATTCGATGCAGGCATTGGCTTTTTGTCAAACATAGACGCAAAAACAGTGAATAATGCTATAACAAATAAGCCGAAAAATATTATTGAGAGAATATAGAAATAATCACAATATTTTTTGCTTAAAGGAGTGAATAAATTTTGTACCTTCAACATTGTATAATAATACACAATATAAATTTTAAAAGAATTATAGATTAAGTTCGGATGAAGTTTTGATTGATTTGTTCAATAATGCAAGTTCATATTGATATACAAAGTTTGTATTATCATCTACTTCCGTAAAGTCGGTATATATAACATGTTCATTATTATCATTAAGAATAGTGATTCTATGACTGGTTGTGTCAATATCGTATAAATATGGAATATATTGTTTAACAAGTTTGACACCTGGTACAGAACCACTTTTCTTGAATAATCCATTGTGAAGAATATGGTGATCAAAGGTTGATATAATTCCGACATTATCAACCAATTGTACATTTGTAGCATCAAATTTCATGGTGCCGGTTACAACAGAATCATCTAACAATTTATCACCAATTTTTACATCGATGATATCTTTGAATTTTCCATCTTGTAATAATACTCTTGTATTTGGTGCAAAACAGAATGCTTTCTTAATTTTTTTGCCTGCTTTTTTTAATCCTTTACCAATACCTTTGAATGTTTTTCCGGGTTTTTCAACAATTTTGACAGCTTTATCAAGAGCTTTTCCGGAACCAACTAATGTAGGGTCTTTAATCATTGCTTCCAGTCCTTTCATCATGGACCATGCAAAATAGAGTAGTGTAACATATAGAGCTAATAGTTTTTGTATCATAGCTTGAACTTTCATCATTAAGAATTGAGCAGTTGTACCCATATTACCCATTTTTTGCATAACATTATCGAATCCACTGGTAACATTGTCTGTTAAATCCGACATAATACCTCTAACCTCTTGTAAAGAACCAGACATATTGTTGGCAGTAGATTTCATAACTGAAAAAAGATCATCATACGGTTTAACAACAGGTCCAGTCGCTTCAGAAACATTTTTGGATAAACACTCTGTGAATGTTATAGAGGGATCATATCCAAATAATCCTGCGAAGGGTAAAATTAATGGATTACATCTATATTTATCCCAATGTTTAACTATTTGTCTGCGCATACCAATAAGAAGTACGAAGAATGAAATAACTGTTAGAACTAATAAATATCCGAAAATTTTGGATGTTCCGACAGCCCAAGTTGGTACGAATACATAAGCCATTACTGAAACGTAAGATTTAAAATATAAATAAGAAAATATGGAACAGTTCAGTGAATTTAATCTTACAAATGATTCCGATAACCGATTTATGCCAAAAGAAATAAAAGACTGGTGTATATCTACATATAAATACTATTATTGTATTGATATTGACAATAAAACTAATTTGCAAATAGCAACTAAACAAAAGAGGAAACCAGAATGCATTGGTGAAATGGTTAAAATAATCAAAGGATTTAGAGAATCATTTCCAAATTCAAATTTGGGAGTAAAAATAACATATTTACCAACACCTTTTAAAAAGACATGGAATAATATTGATAAATTAACCTCAGACCATGTTAATAGTGGATATAGTAGTATAAGTAAAATAAGTAATGAAATATTGATTTTTAGAAAAGAAGAATCAAATAAGGTATTGATTCATGAACTAATTCATGCATTACATCTGCATTGTGTATATGATTCTACAATTGGGGGAGATTATAATGGAAGACCGGATGAAAGTATTGTTGAAACTTGGGCAATAATTATAAATTGTCTTCGATTGAAAGCATCTACACAAGGAAAATTGCGTATAAGCAATAAAGCTTCTGATTATGAGAAATTATTTAGGGGAGAAATATTTAAACAAGAATTAGATTTTTCATTGAAACAAGCAGCTAAATTATTAAGAGCTCACGGATGTACAATTGATACAGGTATTTGTTATAAGAAATGGAATAAAGTACCTGCAATATTTTACTATTATATAGTAAAAGCATCGTTTTTATGTGATCCAAATAGATTCGTAAATGATTTTAGTTGGAATAAAATACAAAAATGTAGAAATATACCCATTCATATAATAAATTCATATTTACAAAATCCTTCTTTTCTAGATGGTATTAAACAATATTTCAATAAAAAACATACGAATTCGATGAGAATGAGTAAATATGGTGATTAAGTTAGTATAAAATTTGGTGAATTAACATGAATCGATTTAACAAATTGGACCATACCATTTTTAAATGAGAATTGACTAACATTATCGCTGTCCTGATTCGCAACATAAATATTAGAACATGTATCATCAAATGTAAAGTGGCGAGGTGTCATACCGAGAGTAGAGAAAATATTTATAATTTTGATATCGGAATTATTAATTTGAAATATAGATATACTATCGTGTCCCCGATTTGATACTAGAAGATATGGTTTTGTTTTATGTAATTGAATACCACCACATTTATTATTTTCAATGGAAACATTTGGTGGTAATGTAGAGATTGTATTTTTATGTATTAAGAATGGTTTTGGTATAGTTACTTCATTTTCACTAGGTCCGCATCTAAATCCCGAGTTTATATTCGATGAATTAGGTAGTGAAAGTGTAGTTCTGCATAAAGATATATTGTTTGAAATAGGTAGTGGTGGTCCAAATATTTGAAATATACTAATTGTTGAATTTAATTCATTTACCACGTAAACAAATCTATTTTTCCTAACAATATAACGTGGTCCAGAACCAGGTGTAAGTGGTATAGAAGATTCCATATTTAATTCTGGAATACCATTGTCTCCATATATGAAATTGAATATATGTATTTTGTCAAGACCAAGGTCAGGAACCAATAAATATGTATTATTTCTAATTTCTACAAATAATGCGGAATGATAGTGTGATTCAGATTGTCTATTTTTTAGATGTGATTCTAATCCAACTGGTCGAATATGTTCATTATGTCTAAAAATATAAACGGGTTCTGACAAGAGATGATTATCGGTATTAATATTATGAATACTGATAGATGAATCCCAATAATTTATGTTAATCATATATTTCAAAGTTGGATCAAATGCTAAAAAACAACTTGATTTGCCTCCACATGTTACGATTTGTTTTAGTTTGTTATTTGAAAAAACGGCAATATTTCCCGATTGAATAGACTCAAGACATATATAAAAAGTATCATACATCATATTTGTTTTTGGATGCTTAATCATAAAAGCTGGATTATATATCATCTCATGATCAATACTTTTTCCTAAAAATAATAATGGCGATTTAGCAAGTGTTCCCGTGGGAACATGTGCAAGACATTCGGGTTTTGTATATGAAGAAATGTATAGCTTATCCATACTTTCTAACTATCTTACCTTAAAATAGAGAAATTAAATTTTTTCATTATTAAATTTATGTGCTAAGCGTTGAAGCCATATTTCATCACCTTGTTTAGGTCTTGTACCACATTTAAGACCTTTTTGGCATAATTCATCTTTAAATATACAGTGGTATGGTTCTCCATTATATTGTGCTGAAACTCTATTACCTTCACAAATTTCGCGCTCTAATTCCTCGCATTTTAAAGTACGATAGACAGGTTCTTTACATAAAACTCTAAATCTATCAATAACGTGAACAATTCTTGATTTAGTAGTAGTCAAACCATTATCATCTGTAACGGAATATCTAATAATGTATTCTCTTTCATCTTTAACATTAACTCTTCCATCAATTTTTATACGCTCACTAATATCTACACCATTATCAAATGCTTTAGCTCCTAGTTCTTCATATTTACTACTATGGTCAATAAGCATTGGATTTTCACCATTTAATATAATTGTTGGTTTTGTAGTATCTACAACATAAACAACTCTTGTAATTGTTTGTGCTGGGTTTCCAGCCAAATCTGTAACATTATACTCTACATTATACTGACCAACGATATTAGTATCTACAACGCCATCTTCAATTCCATTTACTTTAATTTTTACACGCTTATCAAGTACTGTTCCATCATCATCAAGTGCTCGTGCTCCATATTCTATATATTTGTTATCATCTCTGCCAGCTACTCCAACTTCAATACCTGATTCTCCAGGATATATTGGATTATTCAATGCAAGTTGAGGAGGAATTTTATCTGGTTCAGGTAATATAAGAACTTTTCTTCTTATAGTTTTAGATTGGTTACCATCGGCATCTTTGCCGTTATATAATACAGTCCATACACCTTCAATTTTTGTATCAAGTTTGGAAACCCAATTTCCTTTGGGTGACTTAATACGAGTTTTAACTTTATCATCAAGGTCATATACCTTTCCATCATCATCTCTTAACGCAGCATAATATTCTGTATATGTTGATCCCCAATCTAATCCATTTACTCCTGGATAAGGTTTTTCTTCTTTCCATCCGGGAGGATTTTTGAAAGTTATATGGGGAGGGGTTTTATCAACAACATGTACAATTCTTTCAATTTCACCACTTGAATTTCCAGCTTTGTCCTTTGCATGATATGTAACTGTATATACTCCTCTTTTACTTGTATTTACATTTCCTTGTGGTGTAACATTTATAATAGGTACGACTGGACCATCAATATCATCATTAGCCTTGGCACCTTCTTCAATATATCTACTTCCTTGGGGAATTTCCATGCTACCAGGACCATTTAGTTGAATAGATGGTCCAGCTTTATCTTTTACAACAACTTGTCTTATTGCATCTGGATTTGTAGAATTCTTTGCGTTATCCTGAGCACTATATCTGACACTATATACTCCGGGCTTATCTGTGCGAATATTTTCCACACCTTCTATTTGATATTTTAAATTCGAATCTATATTATCTTTTACAGTTGCTCCATATTCTACATACTTATCTCCTATTGCCAATTCAATTACACTATCATTTTTCAATTCTATGGTTGGCGGTGTATTGTCTAAGACTCTAACTAATCTTCTGGCAGTTCCTATATTTCCTGCGCTATCTTTGGCTTGATAAACTATTTCATAATCACCCGGTTTGCTTAAATTAATTGCGTTTTTACCAGTCTTAATGGCTTTACCTTGACTATTAATTTGACTGGAACGAACAATAGCTACTTTATCATTACTTACATTATCAACATCGTCGAAAACTTTTTCAATTCCGGGGTCTATATTCTTATAATATCCTGATTTTTTAGCATTAATATAATGAGGATTGTCACCTGCTAATATAATATCGGGACCTACAGAATCTTTAACAACAACGGTTCTTGTTACAGATTTTGCAGGATTTTTAGTAGGTCTGGCATTATCTGTTGCGCTGTATGTAATTGTATATTTACCTGGTACATCTGTTCTAATATATGGATGGTCACCAGATACTGTTGCTAAATATTTAAGATTTTTGTCTACATTATCAGTAACTTCTACACCTGGGTCAACCCATTTATCACCTATAGTTAATTCAACATCTGCAACTCCACCCGAACTATGGGGTTTTAACTTAATTTGAGGTGCTACAAGATCCAAAATTTCGACTACACGCTCTTTAGTAGTAGTATTGCCATATTTGTCTTTTCCGATATATTTAACAACTTGCTTACCAACTTTATTTGTGGAAAAATTTGCATTTTGAACACTTACTGTTGGATTCGGATCGTTTTCGTCATATAGGGCACCTTTACCTTTTGTCCTCCATTTAGGGTCTTCCCATGTTTCACCCATTCCTACAAATTCTGTTCCAAGTATAGGATGTTTATTTCCGAAATTTAACTCAAATACTGGTCCAGTTTTATCATACTTACATAGATTATTGTTTTTGGGATATTTTGAATTAGCCCATTTTGGATTAAATTCAAGTGATTTTGAATCTTTACACTTTGGAGCATAATTACATTTTCCCCCTTCTATATATTTATTATCATTAGCTCTATTATTAAGGGCATCTGGGTCTTTACATCCCTTATACTTACATTTAGAAGGGTCGGATTTACCAGGCCAATTTTTATTATTAAAATATCCTCTTTTTGAGTCATTAACTGCATTTGGATCTTTACATCTTGACTCATAATCATCTATTCCACATGCTTTCGCTGTTTTATTTGGATAATCATTTGGAGCATTTCTGTTAGATAAGGCATTATTATCAAAACATCTTTCCTTATATTTGGTTTTACATTTAGATTCATCGTGTTTATATCTTTTCTGGTTAGAAGATACATCTAATTTTACACCAGACTTAATGAAATTCTTACCAAATTTGGGATTAACACATCCTGCATAAACACATAAATTAGGGTCATTTTCACCTTTCCAAGAAGGTATAGACTCTATTGCATTAACATCCTTACATTTTTTTGGGAATCTACATTTGCCGCCTTTATGTACTGAACGATTATCTACAAATTTATTAATCCATGAATTTTCCCAATTTCCATCTCTTATAGCATCTCTGTCTGTACATTTTTTTTCAAAAATACACAAATTATCATCACCTTTACCTTTCCAAGAAGGTTCTCCGTTAATAGCATTACGATCTTTACATTTTTTCTTATATTCACAATCACTCTCATCATGTTTACCTTTCCAAGAAGGATCTCCATTTTCAGCATCACTATCTTTACATCTCCTTTCATATCTACAATCCTCTGGGTCATGTTCACCTTTCCAAGAAGGTTCTCCGTTTTTGGCATCACTATCTTTACATCTCCTTTCATAAATACATAGATTATTGTCATGTTGACCTATCCAAGAAGGATCTCCATTTTCAGCATCACTATCTTTACATTTTTTTTCATAACTACATAAATTTTGAACGTGTATTGCAGATGATATATTTCCTACCCAATTATTGTTTCTAATTGCTTTGGAATCTTTACATCCTCTAACTGGTTCTGGTGTTTCCGTACTTGAAGACGCAGAATCTGGTGTATTTTTACACATCCAATTATTATTGACAAGCCCCTTTTTATTCGTTTTGTATCCACATCCTTTGCTACCGGAGTAGTTACATCTCATAGCTCCCGAATTTTTTGGAGCCCACGACCAATGGTCCTCACAGTTACTACTACCCGCATCCGAACAATCTGATACAAAAGATAAGCCACTACAATTTTGTTTTCCACCGCTAAAAGATTCAGTCAGTGCATTTTTACAGGTAGATATATAAAAAACCAATACAAAAATTAACAAAATTAAATATGGTATTATAGAACCGTCCATTAGTATAGTGATATAAATAATTTTAACGACCACCGAACATGTGTGATAATCGTTGTAACCAAGGCTCTTGTGATGGCGGCCTTATTTCTGGTCTGGTTCCACAAGCCTTACCTTTTTCACATTTAGTAGAATGTTGACTCCATTGACAGTGATATGGTGTATTTTCATATAATACAGAATGTGAATTATTTTTACACATATCTTGGGGCATATCTTCACATTGACCTCCTTCCCAAACAGGCTCACCGCATAATTTCTCATTTGAATCAGTAATTATTACTGTTCTTGTTTTGGAAGTCTCATTGCCATTACCATCATTTACAGTATAAATAACAGAATACTCACCAACAACGCCTGTATCAACATTCGAGTTTGTTTTAATATTTTTGCTAATATCTATACCGTTATCTGTTGCTCTCGCACCTAAATCGGTATATTTGGTATTGATATTCATTTGTATAGGATTATCTCCAAAAATTTCTAATATAGGTTTAGTTTTATCTATAATTTCAACATATCTGTATATTTCAGTTTCAAGAGGAGGATTAGAATCATCTTTGACAAAATATTTAACCTCATAATCACCAGCAACTCGTGTATTTACATTGCTTCTATGTTGTAATTTATGAGTTAAGTCAACTTTTTCACCATCTATCATTTGGTGTGCGGTAACAGCATCTATTTGTTCAACATATCCATTTCCTAAATTTATTTTAACTCTTTCTGGTCCATTTAATGATATTACTGGAATATCTTTTTGTTGTATAGTAGGCTCTGGTATTTGAAGAGGTTTAGGAGCTGGAGTTGGAGGTTGAGTTGGAGGTTGAGTTGGAGGTTGAGTTGGTGTATTACACATATTACCCGAAGGTTCGCACTTTCCAGCACTATCATTAACTTCAATCATATAATCTGGATTTACATAACAACTCTTACCATCTCTGGGTATTGTTTCAAGTAGTTTATCTTGTTTATGAAAAATATCACATCCGCGTGTGAACCATGGA
>MDTG01344610.1_pt1 | contig 20251 bp, 18 predicted proteins | sample 811421 | NCBI WGS metagenome assembly MDTG01 (sample SAMN05326645, study PRJNA326480) | marine metagenome | isolation source: seawater | place: Pacific Ocean: South East | collected 2011
CGCCCTAATTTTAGCATTTGGAAATTTTGACTTCGTAGTGAATGGAAAAGTAGCAGGCTTTCATCCAGGAGTCATAGCAGTAGGACCGAACCTAATAATAGCTACAGTGGGATCTTTGGCTTTAAGCAAAATTAACCGCGCACCTTACTAAAAATCAACCTATTAAAAATAATTACATCATTCGAAATGTCTAAATACAATCTTGTGCCGGTAACTAGAAAAGTACTAGCTGACCTAGAAACACCCTTAAGCATATACCTGAAAATTGGCAATGAAAAAAATTCTTTTCTACTCGAATCTATTGAAGGCGGAGAAAAATGGGGCAGATATTCCATAATCGGCTTGCCAGCAAGTAAAGCTATAGAAGTGACAGGTCAATGCATACGAGTCTATGAAAATGACGAACTTGTTGAACAAATATCCAATAGAGATCCATTTGAATTTATTCAAGAGTATCAAGATCGGTATACGATAGAAGATTCGTCACACCTGCCTCGTTTTTCGGGTGGTCTGGTTGGCTTTTTCAGTTTTGATTGTGTCAGATACGTAGAACCTAAATTGAGAGACAGCTGTCCAGAAGATAACCTAAAAAACCCTGATATATACCTTTTACTCGTCGACTCTTTTGTGATTTTCGACTCCCAGAAAGGCGAACTAAGCCTGGTCAAGTATGTTGAAAAGGGACATGCTGATCAATTAGCTAACGCAGAAGACTATTTGGACAAACTTGAGAGGCAACTATCGACTAGCCAAAAAATTAGAGAAAGAAAACCAACCGATGCTCTATTCAAACATGATTTTCAAACGGAATTTGAAAAAGAACGATTCCTAGAAGCAATTAGGAAAATAAAGAATTACATCCTTGAGGGAGACGTCATGCAGGTGGTCATAGCTCAGCGTCTTTCAACAGAGCTAAAATGCCAAACCATCGACATCTACAGAGCACTTAGGTATCTAAACCCTTCTCCTTATTTATATTACTTCAACTTCGGAGACCTAGAAATAATCGGCTCTTCGCCCGAGATATTAGTAAGAGTAGAAAATGGTGTGGTTACTACTAGACCCCTAGCGGGCACAAGACCACGTGGAAATACTGAAGAAGAAGATCTGCTGCTCGAAAAGGAATTACTTGCGGACCCTAAAGAACTCGCTGAACATTTAATGTTAATCGATCTAGGCCGAAACGATATTGGGAAAATTTGCGAAATCGGCTCAGTCGAGGTCATACAAAAAATGGTAGTTGAACGTTACTCTCACGTGATGCACATTTCTTCTACCGTGGAAGGAAGACTTAATAAAGCACTTGGACCTCTTGATGCCCTAAAAGCTACTCTTCCAGTAGGCACACTATCGGGGGCTCCAAAAATTAGAGCGATAGAGATAATAGATGAGCTAGAGCCCTCCAAGAGAGGGATATATGGCGGCGCAGTTGGTTACCTGTCTTGGACGGGCGATATGGATACGGCTATAGCAATAAGAACTGCGATAGTTCAAAACAACAGACTCTATGTTCAAGCGGGATGCGGAATTGTGGCGGATTCGATACCTGAAAATGAGTGGGAAGAAACCATGAATAAGGGGAAAGCCATATTTAAAGCGGTAGAGCTTGCGGGTAAAAATTTAACTTTGAAGGAAAACAAGAATTAACTGCTTATGCATGATCTATTCGGAATCAAAGAGCTGGTAGAGTCTGGCGCAAAAGAAGCGCTTGCTGGAGGTCTCAAGGGTTTAGAGAAAGAAAGCCTACGAGTGACCACCGATGGTACTATTGCACAGACACCTCATCCGAAATCCTGGGGAGCCTCATTAACCCACCCTTTTATTACAACGGATTATTCCGAAGCGCTTCCCGAGTTGATTACACCGCCATCAAGAAATACTGAAGATGCTGTTTTCTTCCTTAAAAAACTTCATCATTTTCTCTATCAACACATGAATGAAAATGAAATGCTTTGGTGCGCCAGCATGCCCTGCGCGGTTTCAAACGAAAAAGCCATCCCGATTGCTGAATACGGGAGTTCCAATGTTGGAAAAATGAAGCATATTTATAGGCTAGGATTAGATTTTCGTTATGGTAGGCGTATGCAAGCAATAGCCGGAGTACATTTTAATTATTCTGTACCCGATAAATTATGGGAGCTACTTAAGGACTCCAAAAGCAGTCGTAAGGACGTCAATACAAAAAGCTTTAGGGACCAAGGATATTTTAGTTTGATTAGAAACTACTGCCGCTTGAGCTGGATTATTCCGCTGCTGTTCGGCAATTCTCCTATAGTATGCAAATCTTTCTTGTCCGGAAACACGGCAAGATTTAAAAAATTTTTGAAGGGCACCTATTACCTACCCTACGCGACTAGCTTAAGAATGAGCGACATAGGCTACAAAAATAAGAACCAAAGCGCCTTGAAAATTTCTTATGACAGTTTAGATTCCTATTTGCATAGTTTAAAAAAAGCGATCACCACTCCTTATCCAGAATATGAGGCAATAGGGTTATATGACGGCCATAACCGGATCCAATTAAGCACGAATATTCTTCAAATTGAAAATGAATATTATTCCTCTATCAGGCCGAAGCGGAGCGACTCTTCAGGGAAAAGACCTTCTACGGGTTTAAGGCTAAATGGCGTAGAGTATGTGGAAATGCGTGCTTTAGATGTTGATATGCTTAACCCTTACGGGATCAATTTCGACTCTTTACTATTTTGTGAAGCTTTTTTGATTTATTGTTTGCTGGAGCGGAGTCCTTTAATTTCTGAAAAAGAACTCAGATCAATCGAATATAATGAAATTACTGTCGCTTTGCGTGGGCGCCAACCTAATCTCCTTTTAAACAATGAACAGGCAGGAAAACAGGAATCTGTGAGGGATTGGACCAATCAAATATTCGACAGAATGATGCCGATCTGTGAATTGTTAGACGGAGAAAGCAAAGAGTACTCATCCGCTATTAAACGATTGAGGGAGACCGTAGTTGACACAGGTTTACTTCCCTCTGCCAAAATCTTAGATGAACTAACGAAGAGAAAGCAAGAATTCCATAGCTTCGCCCTGGAGCTATCCACTAATTACAAGGAAAATTTAAAAAATCAAAATCTATCCGTAGAAACTGAAAATTCGCTACAACAATTAGGAGTCGACTCCTTCAATGATATTAATTCATTAGAAAAGGCTCAGAGTGAAACGTTGGAAGAATACATAAAACATTATCTTGAAAATTGAGGTTACTTGCGACCTAACAGAGTCATTATTTATTTAGAATTGAAGGCCCTACAATGAAAAGACGAAGTGTAATAATTTATCTAGGTCTAACTCTTTTAATGGCCCAAAGAAGCCTTGGTAAAAATAGTGACCAAAATACTCCTAACACTGATTGGAAAAGCTTTTTAAACCCTTCGAATGGAGAACCAATCAAGGTGTTCCCAAAAATTTCGCTATCAAGTGCTGAATGGAAAGAAAAGTTGCCCGACCCAGCGTATAAGGTCTTGTTCGAAGAGCATACAGAACCAAGATTCTCTAGTCCTTTAAATGACGAAAAAAGACGAGGGCTTTATCATTGCCGAGCTTGCGGTCTAGCTTTGTTCACTTCGGAGATGAAATACGACAGCAAGACAGGCTGGCCTAGCTTTTTTACGTGTATTCCAGAGCACCTCGGCACAAAAATGGATTTTAAGTTATTTATTCCGAGAACCGAGTATCATTGCAACAAATGCGGAGGCCACCACGGGCATGTTTTCCAAGATGGCCCTGCCCCCACTTATGAACGTTGGTGTAACAACGGTCTTTCTCTAGCGTTCAAAGAGTCCGCGTAGAATATTCATTCAAATTGTCACAAGTACTTGAACTCAGATAACAGGGAATGTAATTTGACTAACTATATTAGGGTGTGACAACAAGGATTGACTAAAACATGGATTATTATAAATCCGCTCGATACGTCATCATAGGTGCTGGAATTCATGGCCTAAGCACTGCCTATCATCTTGCTCTTGAGCTAAAAGCGAAAGGAAAAGGAGATGGCTCAGATATTCTAGTGCTTGATAAAGGAGGGATAGCGGCGGGAGCCTCTGGCATCGCTTGTGGAGTAATAAGAAATAATTATTTTCAACCTGCGATGCGAGAACTGATGCTGCATTCAGTTGAAGTGTGGGAAAGCGATGCTGAAACTTTTAGTTACCACCCCGTAGGTTATCTTCAAATTTCTCCAGAAAGCATGAAAGAAGATGTAGCTCAGATTCACTCACAGCAGAAAGATATAGGCTATGAATCTGTTTTCGTAGAGGGGGAAAAAACCTCTACCGAATATATGAAAAATATGCTCGATGACTGGCAAGCTGAAGGAATAACCTCTGTTTTACATGAAAAAAGGGGCGGTTATGCTAATAATTCGAAATCCATTTATGGGCTTGCTGGCAAGGCCGAAGAACTAGGAGTTCGAATCCTAACAGGAATCACAGTCACAGGATTTGAACTGGGACAACAGACAGACAGCATTAAAAGCATAGAAACTGACCGAGGGGCGATAGAATGTGATTACGCCGTTATAAGCGCAGGGCCGTGGATTAAGGGGCTTTGGGAAAGTCTTGGGTTGCCAAAAGATATTTCGCTTAAGCTCGAAGACGGAACGACTAAGACTGTACCGATGTGGGTTTATTGGTCATTGCAAGAAGGTACTCTCGGAGTGGACCCTAACCTTCAAAAAACTAATGATGGCAAAATGCCGCCCGTAATACACCTTGATTCTGATGCAATTCTTTTGGGGGAGGATGGTGAGGAGGTCACCACGGAGATGTGGGGAATTTACTACAAGCCTGATTTTCACTTCAATGGCATACAGGGTGGCTCTGCTCCTTATGTAGTAAAAACTCACCCCGATAAGGTGGCAGTGGATCCATACGGGCCTGCATCGCCAGATTTTGTTGTAGGCCCTGACTTTGCCTATATGTGGTGCTCTGCCTTAGCGCATTGCCAGAAAAGGTTCGAAGGAAAATACGGATTATATAAAAAGGAACCCTCCGGCGGCATAGGATGTTTTACTCCCGATTCTTTCCCCATCTTCGACGTTTTCAAAGACAATTGCTTCGTGATAGCAGATTCTAACCATGGATACAAAATGATTGGTGTAGGAAAACTAGTTGCCAATAAAATAATGGGAACCAATTCTAAACTTCTACAACCCTTCAGATTCTCGCGATACGAGGAAGGTGACCTACACCCTATCTCGAATAGCCCTTTCCCTTGGAGTTGATAAGGTCATAGTTTATCTAAACTTTCCTTAGTCTCTACTACTCACTTTAACCAACCGGAGCCACCAAAAGTGAAAAAAACTGATCTAGAAAATTACGTTGAAAACCCAGAGCGAGAAGAATTGATTCGAAAGGTTAGAAAAAAAATCGATGAACTGGGAATCAAGTACATCTATTACCAATTTATATCAGTTACTGGGAGAATTGTTGGAAAGGGAATTCCTGCTGATCACTGGGAGCGAACGGCAAATAGAGGCTTCCAACTAGTCTATGGTTCTACTGCAAATCTTTTTATTGACCGGCACGATGAATATATAGGATACGGCCCCGAGGCAATGGAACTGGTCGGACTACCAGACCCGGACACCTTTTGCCAATTGCCTTGGGATAAAAGAGTAGCCAGGGTTTTTTGTGTCTGCTTTAGAAATCGAGAGGAACGAGAGAATGCAGGTGCTTTTTTAACATCAGACTGCAGAGGCAATCTTAAAAGAGCCCACAAGATTTTCAAGGAACAGTTCGGTCTTGAATTCAGGGTCGGTACCGAGCCTGAGATGATGTGGTTAAAAAAAGGGCCAGATGGAAAACCTGATGGTGGGGTAACTGAGCCCTATTGTTACCACATAGATCAATTCGAGAGCCTTAGACCAGTTTTCATGCAAGTAATCGAGTACGCCCAAGCAATGGGATTGGATATGATTCAAGGGGATCATGAAGATGCCCCTGGGCAACTAGAACTAAATTGGATGTTTGATGATGTGGTCAAAAATGCGGATCGACTATCAACCTACAGGCAAATTTGTGCTCAAGTAGCTAGGGAAAATAATCTCATCGCATGTTTTATGTCTAAACCTTTCATGGGTGTTTCTGCTTCTGGTTGCCACACGAACATTTCACTTTGGAAAGGTGGTAAAGATGAACTCAACAAACTGCATAACGAACCCCTTCCCGGTCTTGACGAGGTCTTTACCTACCGAGTTGATGGAGAGAATCTTTTCATGCCAGATACTGATGATATCCAAAAACCCGGCAAAGTTGGTTTGCAGTGCGTGGGAGGCATAGTTAAACATTTGGGAGCCTTAACTGCAATTGGTTGTTCTACTGTTAATTCTTACCGCAGACTTTGGGATACCGGTTTTTGGGCCCCAGTTTTTGCAGATTGGGGATTCCAAAACAGAACCACCGGGCTGAGAATATCTGCACCGGGGCGCTTTGAATACAGAGCAGTAGATTCGATGGTTAATCCTTACCTTTTAGGTTCGGCCCTGCTTAAAGCTTTCGAGGATGGAATAACAAATGATATAGATCCTGGCGAGCCAGAGAATAGAAATATCTACGAAGCGATGGAGGCTGGAAAACTGGTAAAACGCCTACCTATGTCCTTGGGTGATGCGCTTAAAAAACTTGACGAGGATGAAGTAATAAAAAGCGCGCTACCGGGGGACATGTACAAGGTTTATAAGTGGTACAAAAACGATGAATGGGAAAAATTTATGGCCACTGTGACAGACTGGGATCAAGAAATGTATCTTGATTGCCTACCCTAACTTAATTATAGGAAAACAATTATGTGCGGTATTGCAGGAGTAATGCACCGGGGGAGAACTTCGACCGTCGGTTCAGAGATGACTACTATGTTGAAAGCCATGAAACATAGAGGGCCGGATTCCACCGGTTTCGCTTTATATCAAGAGTCAATGCCAAAGAATAAATTCGTCATGCGTTTTAAGGTCGCAGAGGGAAGCGAAGCTCAATCTGGCTTCGACATACAGAGCATTATGCAAGAGAGAATTCAAAAGGTAGACACTCGATTGCAGGAGCTAAAGGCGGTGGTAGAAAAAAATTCACAGGACACGATTTATGCTTGTCGTTATGAATTCGAATTTGACGGAAGTCTTAGGAAATTGGCGAATTATATCGAGGACCTGGAAGGCGTTGAAATTTTATCTATCGGGAAAGGACTTGAGTTAATTAAGGATTTAGGAGATGCAGATAATGTCTCTGACACTTATAACCTCAGGGGTTTTTCTGGTACCCACGCGATAGGACACACTAGGATGGCTACTGAATCGGATGTAGATATAAGATCTGCTCACCCCTACTGGGCGTATCCGTTTTCGGACGTGTCCGTAGTTCATAATGGTCAGCTAACTAATTATTGGACGAAACGAAGGGAACTAGAACGCAAGGGTCATAGATTTATGTCAAACTGCGACTCCGAGCTAGTAGCAGTTTACATAGCAGATTCAATCGACCAAGGTAAGAGTCTTGAACAGTCTATGAACGAATCTCTAACCGAATTAGATGGAGTTTTTACGTACCTTATAGCAACCTCAGACCAATTGGGAATGGCTAAAGACACCATGGCGGCCAAACCAATGGTTTTGTACGAAAGTGATGAAATTGTCGCACTTGCTTCCGAAGAGGTTGCAATCAGGACAATTTTTGAGGGTGAAATAGATACTACCGACCCCTACGACGGGGAAGTCAGAGTTTGGCAGGCTGAGTAAAGGAGACGCAATTGAAAGAGGAAATGAGATCAGAGCTACTGAAAGGAAGAACACAACAAAGATTTTTTTCATCGGAAGAAAGTGAAGCTCTAGAGCAACCGTTTGCGCATCCAGTCAATTTTGAGTCTGAGGCTGAACTCGACGCGACTAGTCTATCAGCTCGCGAAATCAATGAACAAATCCGGGAATTAATGATGCAAGGGATGGGCTCAATTAGGTTGAAAAACCCGGGCGCAAAGCACAGCTTAGCTGTGGGCATTCTTAACCGGCTCAATCTTACGATAGAAGGTAGCCTGGGCTATTTTGGGCTTGGCTTAATTGATGGCCCTAATGTGACGGTAGAAGGCAGAGTGGGATGGTCTTGCGGAGAAAACATGATGGCCGGAACAGTGGTTATCAAGAAAAATGCTGGCTCCACCTTTGGCGCTGCAATCCGCGGAGGAGACTTGGTGTGTCATGGTGATGTAGGGTCCAGAACGGGCATCGATCAGAAAGGCGGAACCATAATAGTGGGCGGCAAAACCGGGGCATTTTCCGGATTCATGATGCAACGTGGAAGGATGATTATTTTAGGAGATTCCGGCCAAAACTTAGGAGACTCTATGTATGACGGCACAATTTATGTGGGAGGGAGCATTAAGAGCCTCGGGGTAGATGCTGTAGAGGAGGAACTCACTCAAGACGATGTCAGCTGGCTAACCAGGAAGCTTTCACTTTATGGACTAGAGACCCGCACTAACCTGAATCAAATTAAGAAAATTGTCTCTGGAAAACAGCTCTGGAATTACGATAGTTTAGAGCCTAGCGAGAAAAAGCTAGTCTTATAAAAAAGTTGAAGAGGGAAATCAAAGTGTCAAATGATGATGAAAAATATTTACTAGGTAAAAGCCCGATTTTTACACCGGAGGTCATTAACGACATCCATGTGAAAGCTGAGTTGGGAAGATACCGAATGCGGGGCTTTTCAATGTTCAAGAAAGTACCTGGTTGGGATGAATTAACATTCTTGCCTGGGACTCTAACTAGATTCGTAATAGAGGGCTATCGGGAAAAATGTGAAACTAAAACAATCATAGGTCCTAGGGCAAAAAGGCCTCTTGAACTTGACATACCTGTCTACATCACAGGCATGAGTTTCGGCGCACTATCCTACGAAGCGAAAACCGCTCTCGCGAGAGGCGCTACACTCGCGGGTACTGCCACCTGCTCTGGGGAGGGTGGCATGATCCCGGACGAGAGACGCTATTCAGAGAAATGGTTTTATCAGTGCATTCAATCTAGGTATGGATTCAACCCACAGCACCTTCGATTAGCTGATGCTTGTGAGTTTTTCATTGGCCAAGGGTGCAAAGTCGGCCTAGGTGGGCACTTAATGGGTCAAAAGGTCACTGATCAGGTAGCCGAGATGAGATCCTTACCGGCAGGAATAGATCAGCGTAGTCCTGCTAGACACCCAGATTGGTTAGGCCCAGACGACTTGGCGTTAAAAATTGAAGAAATTCGAGAAGCTACCAATTGGGAGATACCAATACAATTGAAACTTGGTGCCGCCAGAGTTTACGACGACGTGAGAATGGCTGCGAAAACTGATCCAGATTCTATTTATATAGATGGAATGGAAGGGGGCACAGGTGCAGGCCCCCATCTAGCCTCTGAAGAAACCGGGGTACCAGGAATAGCCGCAATAAGACAAGCTAGAAAAGCACTCGAAGACGTAGGCAAAAGCGGGGAAATCACCTTAATCTATGCTGGCGGGATAAGAAATGGCGGAGATGTAGCCAAAGCCTTAGCGCTAGGGGCAGACGCCATAGCTATCGGACACTCCTCTATGATGGCCTTAAACTGCAATAAAGACATCCCAGATGCGAACTACGAGGAAGAGATGGGAGTCAGTGCCGGAAACTGTTATCACTGTCACACTGGCAGATGTCCGGTTGGAATAGCTACTCAAGACCCTGCCTTACGAGCCCGCCTTGATCCAGATGAGGCCGCAGAAAGAGTCTATAATTTCTTACATTGCCTTACTATTGAATGCCAAATGATGGCAAGAGCCTGTGGAAAAACCAATATCCACTCTTTGGAGCCTGAGGACCTAGCCGCCCTAACTATGGAAGCTTCAGCTATGGCTCAAGTGCCTCTAGCAGGCACTCAAGTTACTGTCGGAAGACCTGATATGAACAGGTTTTGATAGAATAATTTTGAAACACAGATTTAGTAGAGATTAAAATAAATGACAGAAGAAAAAAATCCAAAAGATATCGATCATTATCTGAAATCGGACGGTGTAGATTCTGAGAGAGAAAAAATGATCGGACAAACCATCGGATATCGATATGACGTAAATCTCCTGCCCGACTACGACCGACTCACTCCCTTTTTAGCAAAATATATGGAATTCATGGGATGGAAAGATCTGAACTGGTTAGAGGACGTCCATATGGGTTATGAGGAAGGCCGAGCCGCGGTTTTTGACAGAAACATCAATGGTTGGGTCACTGTGCCTCCCGAAATAGATTTGCCTGACAATCAGCAAGACCGAGACATGATAGCTCGAGAGTTACTTATAAAATTTCAGATGTCAGAGAAACATCCTCTGGTGGACCTGAGGAAAACTTATGGGAAATTCATATAAACGCATATCAATCAACTGAGTAGATAATGTCTCTTAGACTCCTCAAATATGGCTTCATAGAAGGCCATTCAGAAGAAAAGTGGATCCCTCGTCCCGAATCACTAAAAAAAAAATATGATGTAGTGATAATAGGCGGAGGTGGACATGGTTTAGCATGTGCTTATTACTTGGCTAAAGAACACAACATTACCAATGTAGTAGTGCTAGAAAAAAATTATGTCGGTGCAGGCAATACTGGACGCAACACGACTATCATACGCTCGAACTATTTAACTCCCGAAGGAGTAAACTTTTACAATGAGAGCTTGAGACTTTTCAAAAATTTATCCGAAGAGCTCGAAACCAATATTTTCTATTCCGAAAGAGGCCACTTTACTCTAGCACATAGTGAATCTACCCTAAGAACAGCGAGATGGAGGGCAGAAGTAAATAAGCACTTATCAGTTGAAAGTGAGGTCGTTAGTCCTGAAGAAGTAAAAAAAGCCTGTCCTGAAATAGACCTTAGCTGCGGGGGTAATCATGCCATTGAGGGAGCTTTGTTCCATGCCCCAGGAGCAGTTGCAAGGCACGATGCTGTGGCATGGGGATACGCAAAAAATGCGAGCGCCCTAGGGGTTGAAATACACCAGAATACGGAAGCGCTAGACATAAAGATTGAAGCTGGTGAAATCAAGGCGGTGAAAACCTCCAATGGTGAGATAGAGACTAATGTAGTGCTTTCTGCGGTAGCCGGTTACACTCCCCGGCTGTTGAATTTAGTTGGTCTGCGATCACCAATAGACATTTATCCTTTACAAGCTTGTGTCACAGAACCCATAAAGCCGTGGTTAAACACAATAATAGTGTCGGGAAGCTTACATTTATACGTTAGCCAGAGTGCTAGAGGAGAATTAGTAATGGGCGCCTCCGTCGATCCGATGGAATTACACAACAACAGGTCAACATTTGAATTTGTATCCGATTTAAGCAATCAGATTCTTGACCTATTTCCCTTTCTAAGCTCTCTGAAAATAAATCGACAATGGGCTGGAATGGCAGATATGACGCCAGATTTCGCGCCAGTCATGGGCACCACTCCCGTCAAAGGCTTTTTTCTAGATGCTGGATGGGGCACTTGGGGTTTTAAAGCAACGCCTGTTAGTGGAAAAACTATGGCTAACACCATTGCGACGAATTCTAACGATCCTTTAATAAAAAGCTTCAATCTGGACAGGTTCGAAAACTTCCAACTGGTTGGAGAGAAAGGCGCGGCCGCCGTTGGACACTAACCGTCTATAGACTACGATTATGAAGTTTATCCAATGTCCCCATTTAGGTAACAGACCAATAACCGAATTCGACTTTGGCGGGGTTTTAGAGCCCGAGCCCGAGGTACTAGAGGTTCCTCCTGGAAGGTGGGCATTCGAGCAAGACAGTCGTCCAATGACGAGACGAGAATGGTGGTTTCATAGGTCTTCAAAACAGTGGTTCCTAGTAGAACGCAACACCGAGACAAATGAAACAAAATTGGTTAGTGAAACATGAAATCTTATCGACTAGCTCCTCAATCAGACGAATGGATTAACAGACAGTCAAAAGTGCAGTTCTTTTTTGAAGGAAAAGAAATATCGTGTTTTGAAGGAGACACGATAAGTAGCGCCCTGGCCGCTTCAGGACTTTCGCAAATGGGCAGGAGTTTTAAGTACCATCGTTCAAGAGGGATACTTTCCCTGGCCAATCATGATGCCAATATTCTAGTTCAGACTGACGAAGAGACAAATATAAGAGCAGATGTTACCAGCCCTATAAAAGGAGCTCATTACCGTGCAGTGAATACTTTTGGGAGACTCAATCGAGATTATGCGCACTTCATTGAAAAATTGGCACCATTTCTACCGGTTGGCTTTTATTACAAAGCATTTTACAAACCTCGAATGCTATTTCCCTATTGGGAAAAGTTAATCCGAAATCTTGCCGGACTCGGAAAGGTAAGCGAAAACCATACCCGTTACAGGAAACCAATCCGGAGCCTCTTTTGCGACATATTGGTTGTGGGAGGAGGGCCATCAGGGATCGCAGCAGCAAACTCCTTGGCGGATTCCGGTAAAATAGTGGTTTTAGTGGATGAAAATCGCCACCTAGGAGGCAGTGGAGATTTTACTACAATGGTGGGTTCTCCCGAGCACATCAAATTAAAAGAACAAGTTCAGAAACTTCAAACATCCGACACTAACATTCTCTGCGCGCATTACGCGGCAGGCTTCTATGATGACAATACCGTGCCCCTCATTGGAATGGCTGGCATTACTTTAGTACATGCAAAATCAGTAATACTTGCAACTGGAGCATATGAGCAACCTGCAATTTTTCGAAATAATGATTTGCCCGGAGTAATACTAAGTTCAGCAGTTAGTCGCCTAGTTAATCGTTACTCTGTTATGCCTTTCTCCAATCCCGTTATTATTGCCGGAAATCAAATCGGCTACGAAGTGGCTGTGAACCTAGCAGCTAGAGGCCTCAAAATACAGGCTATCCTGGATTTGGAAAATACCGATGGCAGAGGCAAAGTAGGTGAAAAAGTAGAGCAGCTAGGCATAGATATAGTGTCAAACATTACCCATTTGGAGGCGATTGGAAGAAAAGGAAAAGTAAAAGCGATAAAATTCTCGACAGAAGGATTTAACAAGATAGTTCATTTGAACACTGATGGAATCATAATGAGCGTGGGCTGGAGTCCGGCGATCAACCTACTAAAACAAGCTGGCGGGGATATAAGGTACTCGGACGAAGTGAATCAGCTAGAGATCACACGACATCCTGATGGAATCTTTACTGCTGGTAAGATCAGGGGCATTTACTCCGTCGAGGGAAGAATCAAAGACGGAGAAAGTTCAGCTAACGAATGTTTAAAATATTTAAACCATAACGCCTCTACTTTTAATCCCATACTAAGCGGAGAAAACCAGAATCATGCATATCCGATATTTCATCACACGAAGGGAAAGGAGTTCGTAGACTTCGACGAAGACCTCACTATAAAGGATATCAAAACCTCATTAGATGAAGGCTTCGACTCAGTTGAGCTTCTTAAACGCTTTACCACTTTAGGGATGGGACCAAGCCAAGGTAAAACATCTAGCGTAAACGGAAATCGTATAATGGCTAAATTCTTGGGTACGCCTGTAGCCACCGTAGGAACGACCACCCCAAGACCATTTGTTCATCCAGTTCCTATTGGACACTTGGCGGGCCAGAGAATAAGAAAACAGAAAAGAACTCCAGTAGATGATTATCATCGCCTTCACAACGCCGACATGAAAGAGGCTGGATCGTGGGTTAGACCAATGGCCTACAATGCAAGCTCTTCAAAAGAACAAATTTTACGCGAATACCAAGCGGTTAGAAAAAAAGTTGGAATTATCGATGTCTCCACTCTAGGAAAGATTGAGATTTTTGGACCTGACGCCACTAAACTACTTGAATACGCTTATACCTGTAAGTTTGATAAATTGAAAATTGGGATGACTAGGTACATTTTCATGGTGGACGCGAGCGGCACCTTAGTAGATGACGGTGTGGCTGCAAAATTGTCCGAACAGCATTACTATTTTACTACCACGACGACTCACTCGCACACCGTAGTCAGACAGTTGCACTTATTTGTCGAGCAACTCAAACTTAATGTGGAAATTATAGACAGGACCAATTCTGTCGGTGCTTTCAACCTAGCAGGACCCAAGTCCAAAGCACTTCTTAGCGCATTCACAGAGACGGAATTAGACCAAGATACTTTTCCCTACCTGGGAATCCGGACAGCTAGAGTAGCTGGAGTGGAGGCCCGCTTAATGAGAGTAGGTTTCGTCGGGGAATTGGGCTACGAAATCCACTTACCCTATCACTCTATGGCTGATGTATGGGAGAACCTCATTCAAAAAGGACAAGATTTTGGAATTCATCCGTTCGGTGTAGAAGCACAGAGATTATTGAGGCTAGAAAAAGGTCACCTAATTTTTGGACAAGACACGGATGGAAATACCAATCCCTTCGAAGTCGGATTAGGTTGGGGAGTAAACTTAAAAAAAGAACAATTTTACGGAAAACATAGTCTTAAATATTTAAAGGATGTGACTAAACGGAAACTAGTGGGATTTAAGTGCGACCTAACGGCCTCAGATTTCTTACTTGAGAATCATTTAGTCATAGAGAACTCTCAAATAATGGGCAGAATTACAAGTGTAGGGCAGAGCCCCTCACTTGACCAAACAATCGGATTGGCGATGCTCGAGGAAGATCTTGGAGAAGGCGAAGTAATTTCCATAAAAGGTTCTAGAGGAAACACTATCAATGGGCATGTTACGACCACATCGTTCTATGATCCTAAGAACGAGAGACAAAATGTATGAACACTGACAATCCTCACCCAAACAAGCCCGCTGCCTCCCTCCGAAGCCCTCTCCTAACTAATTTTCCCGCCAAGCAGTTTGAATATTGCACAAAATTCAGCATGTTAATAGCAGCGAGATCGCATAGGGATCAGCAAAATGTAAATACAATTTACGATATCAGTCATCTTCCTAAATTCGTCCTGGCAGGTGCCGGTGCGGAGAAATTAATAACCCAAATCCTTGAGTGTTCTCCGCCCAAAATGTTTCGCGGTCACATTTTGGGCAATCAAGGGAAAATCGGAAGAATTGCAAAAAATCAATTCCTGTTGATAGATTCTCTAACAGGTGAATTTTGCGAAATTTTCAAGAAACTGGCTGACAGCACCCACGAAGAAGCTATTTGTCTAAGAACAGATTTGGCCGAAATTGCACTAGTCGGAGAAATAGGTAGTATCGTGATAGCAGAGCTCACCGGTTTGAATGAGGCAGATATCGGATATGACGACTTTGTCCCTTGTGATTTAGCCGCGGCTGAGGTTTTTTTGTCACGTACAGAATTACCAAAGCCTCATTATAGGTTGCTGCTCCAATCATCGGATGTAAATTATATTTTCCAAGCAATCGAAGAAATCAACCAAAGACTAGGTGGAATCAAAGAAGGCGCTCTTAGCTATCAAAGGTACATAGATTAAGTTTCTACCTAGTTTCTAGCCATTCCCCTTGTTTTACTGAGTAACTGTAGTGCTTTGCAAAGCTAGTATCGGTTGCCCGGTTCCCTTCATTGGACAATAACTTTCGTAACTTATTTGCTCTTACGGAATAGACACCAGGCAGGGCACCTACCCGTACGCCGGATGCAGTCTTCTCAGAAATATTCAAATGCGCTAATTCAGCACCATTCCAGCTAAAACTGTGGAGCCTATCTTTCTTTGTGCCAATGACAACAAAAAGCTCAAACAATCCGTTTTCGTCCATATCGGTTACATAACTTGAAACACGCGGAAAATCACTCGCCACGGTTAATCTAGATAAAACTAATCCATTTTTGGCAATTGCTATAGAGTAATCATGCTTTGATAAAATACTAGTTCTATCTAACTCTACTTCAATCAGATATGGTCCAAATTCATGAAGCTTGGCCCCAACCCCAAGGGAATATAAGCTGAGGGCTGAAAATAGCAGCATCTTAGACTTAAATAATGGCAAAAATAATCGACTAAATTCAGATATCATAATACGTTCCGATATAAGAAAGATTTTGTATTAATCAAACTTCCTTACAATAATCAGACCAGAATAACACTTGACAGCGGACCCAGCTATTAGGTATTGTTAGCACTACTCTTAGTAGAGTGCTAACAATAAATTTTATGGGTTTAAGCATAATTCTTCGGAATAACGCGAGGACCGCGAGACCCTTAAGGGTCATAATTTTCAAGAGGAGAAATTTGATAATGAAGATTCGCCCCTTACACGATAGATTAATCGTGCGTCGCTGGGACGAGGAAAAGACCTCAACCGGCGGTATTATAATACCTGATTCGGCCACCGAAAAACCCGCTAAAGGCGAGGTTGTATCTGTTGGGAATGGCAAAATATTAGAAAATGGTGAAGTCCGCGCGCTTGATGTAAAGGCGGGCGACAAGATCCTTTTCGGAAAATATTCAGGAACAGAAGTAAAGGTTGACGATGAAGAGCTATTGGTTATGCGAGAAGACGACGTAATGGCGGTCTTTGAAGGCTAATTTAAGAAAACCAATTAAAAAAACAATAAATAAAACGTAAAGAATCCTCGGAGGATTAAGCAAATGGCAAAAGAAGTCCGTTTTTCAGATGACGCGCGCTCAAAGATGGCGAACGGCGTCAATATTTTGGCCAACGCGGTCAAACAAACTTTAGGGCCCAAAGGTAGGAATGTAGTTCTTGAAAAAAGCTTCGGCGCTCCAACCGTAACCAAGGACGGTGTCTCTGTTGCAAAAGAGATAGAGCTCGCAGACAAATTCGAAAACATGGGCGCTCAAATGGTAAAAGAGGTGGCCTCCAAAACATCTGACGTCGCAGGTGATGGAACTACCACGGCAACAGTTCTCGCCCAAGCAGTGGTTAGAGAAGGTTTGAAAGCAGTAGCTGCCGGCGTCAACCCAATGGATCTAAAACGGGGAATAGACAAGGCAGTGGCATCTGCTGTTGTTGGCTTACAAGGCCTTTCAACACCTTGCACTGACGGAAAATCTATCGCCCAAGTAGGAACCATCTCTGCAAACTCAGACCACGCGATAGGTGATATCATTGCGGAAGCAATGGACAAGGTAGGAAAAGAAGGCGTCATCACCGTGGAAGAAGGCTCAGGATTAGAGAACGAACTCGATATTGTAGAGGGAATGCAATTTGACAGGGGCTATCTATCTCCTTACTTCATCAACAATCAGGAAACGATGAATTCTGAACTGGAAGATCCTCTCATTCTCCTCCATGACAAGAAGATATCAAATATAAGAGATCTCTTACCCTGTTTAGAGGCGGTTGCAAAAGCCGGTAAATCATTACTAATAATTGCTGAAGACGTTGAGGGTGAAGCTCTCGCTACTTTAGTAGTAAATAACATGAGAGGGATCGTAAAAGTATCGGCTGTGAAGGCTCCAGGCTTCGGTGACCGTAGAAAAGCTATGTTAGAAGATTTGGCCATTCTAACAGGAGCAACGGTTATTTCCGAAGAAGTCGGGCACTCTTTGGAAAAAACCTCTCTAGATGATTTAGGAACCTGTAAGAAAGTGCAGATCAGCAAAGAGAACACTACCATCATTGATGGTGCTGGAGAACAAAAAGCTATAGAAGGTCGGGTAGGTCAAATCAGGACACAAATTGAGGAAACCACCTCTGATTACGACCGAGAAAAACTGCATGAACGAGTAGCAAAACTAGCTGGTGGTGTAGCAGTTATCAAGGTTGGTGCGGCCACCGAAGTAGAGATGAAAGAAAAGAAAGCGCGAGTAGAAGATGCCTTACACTCTACAAGAGCTGCCGTCGAAGAAGGTGTTGTACCTGGTGGAGGCACAGCGATGCTACGCGCTCAAATAAAAGCAAAGGCCGTCAAGGGTGATAACCAAGATCAACAGATGGGAATAGACATCCTAGTCAGATCCTTAGAGGAGCCGATTCGTCAGATCGTAGCTAATACTGGTGAAGAGCCATCTGTAGTTTGTGCCAACGTTTTAGAAGGCAAAGGAAACTACGGATACAACGCTCAAACCGCTGAATTTGGCGATATGGTTGAAATGGGAATAATTGACCCAACCAAGGTGGCAAGAACAGCTCTTCAAAACGCTGCCTCAGTCGCTACGCTCCTATTAACCACTGAAGTCATGGTGGCGGATGCTCCCAAGAGCGATGATGCTGCTCCTGCGATGCCTGACATGGGTGGAATGGGTGGAATGGGTGGAATGGGTGGAATGCCAGGAATGATGTAAAAACCCATCGCATTACCCTGTAATATTAAAGCCCCGATTTATCGGGGCTTTTTTATGACTAGTCTTTTATTTTTTTAGGAATATTTGGCAGCGTCTCCGGCCTTCCAGCAACCATAAGTCGTTCTTCATCGTCTAATGCCGTAACATTCTCATATACTCCCTCATCCCTTTTTACTAATTTAGTAAAACCATTTTCTTTTAGTTTAGAATTACTGCAAGGGACAACAATTTGGGCGGGCATCAGAACCTTCTCGATGGGAGCTTCAAAGGGAGTCTCACCCATTTCTACCTGCCCAACAAAACATAACTGCCCCCAATTAACAAGATTAACCTCAGAGGAATGACTTACTTCAACTTTCACTCCATTATCGGGACATAAATATTTGTATAAGGGCACTTAGTATAGACTCCGAGTTATTACTTCTTACGGACGCTGTTCATAATCGCAGAGTAGGTGGAAACACAATAAGGAACAATGTAAGTCAAAGCAATTTTATACCACTCTATTTTTTCCGTATCACCTCTTAAGATTAAGTCCCCGTAGTTTATAGCTACCAAAACGGTTCCCACCACAATAGCAAGCTTCAAAGAACGAAGTGATAACTGCGGTTCCAGTAACAGGCTCAAAAAAAATCGGCTCTCAGTCATTAACAGGCTCCAAACATTGTTTAGTGAGTCATCAGGAAAACAGCTTTCCAAAAATCCTAAAGCCTGCGACGTAAGTACCCACAGCGGAACCAAAACTACTCAAGATAAAAACAAGAAACGTTCTAGATACTCTATTTCCTCGCCATCCCGAAAAAGTGACGCTGTCTTGCTTTAACTGGGCAAAATCTGCAACAGTTGGTTTTCGAATCCAAGCTTCAACTAGGCCCGTTACCATTCCCGCTCCTATAGTAGGATTTAAGGAAGTAATTGGAGCAGCAAAAAATGCCGTTAAAACAGTTAGAGGATGACCCGAAGCAATAATAACCCCCAAGGCAGATAATCCTCCATTTATTAACACCCATTCACCTAAGATAGCCATCCCCAAAGCCGGACTACGTTGAAATCCAAGAAAAAAACCACCGAATATTAATGCTAGTACAAAAAAAGGTATCATACGTGGCCATTTTTTTGACTCAGGCTTTTTCTCTAATTCTCTAATCAGTCTCTCTGGATCTTCTACTGGTTCCTTAAAAGCTTCAATCATTCCCGAAAGATGACCCGCCCCTACAACCGCTATTATTTCTTTTCTCTGATAAGCTAACATGGAAAGTTTCAAGGCCATGTATCTATCTCTTTCTGATATCAACACGTTATGAATTTGTGGGGCAGTTTTTGATAATCCTGAAATGACTTGCTCGAGAAGGTCTCCAGACTTCAAAGACTCTATTTCTTCTTTAGAGGGGTCATCTCTAGAAACAATACCGGCACAAATTTCTCCAAAGATCTGCAATCTCTCCCACCAGGATACAGTCCCAAAAAACCTCCCAAAAGTAACACCCACATCCCGGTCAATAAGCTCAAACGGTATATTTTTTTCAGCCGCAGATTGGATTGCGGCTTTTAGCTCAGACCCAGGCTCTATGCGAAGTTTTTGTGCTATTCTTTGTTGAAAAGCACTCATGGCAAGCATAACGGCCAAAGCGACAACTTTCTTCTTCTTAATGATCTCAAACAGATTCATCTTTTCAACTGCTTCGGGGTCAATAAGCTGCTGGCATCTTGAGGCACACAACTCTACAGCCACGCAATCGTAGGAACCCTTCTCTATCTGTTCAATTACGAAGTCTGTACTAGCTTGTGAGACATGAGCAGTCCCTATCAAACGTACTTTTGCTCCATTTATACTTAGATCCTCAAAAGGTTCTTTTATTGACTGATTCATTGCTCTTTCTTAATTTCGTTACTTACAAATTAGTTCCGTGAAAAAAAAGGGGGCGTTTCCGCCCCCTCCGCGATAGATTTTGTCGAAAAACCGTCGCTAGTCTATATAACCTTTCTGTTCAATTGGCAATTCAAACTCCGGTTAATCGACACAATATCCATATCA
>MDTG01007487.1_pt1 | contig 20247 bp, 16 predicted proteins | sample 811421 | NCBI WGS metagenome assembly MDTG01 (sample SAMN05326645, study PRJNA326480) | marine metagenome | isolation source: seawater | place: Pacific Ocean: South East | collected 2011
AACTCTATCAAAATATATTAAACATGGGGTACCATCTTTCAGCAGACACTAAGATTGGAATCTATGTTGGCCAAATTGGTGACATCTATTACAAGGAAGAATTCTTTGAATTACTAGCCTCACTTCAAAATCAAGATCCCGATTTCTTTCAAATTATTCTAACACCCACACCAGATTTAGTTTATGACCTAATCGAAGACTACAATATCAACAAACAACAGGTTATGGCCAAGGCCGTTGACTGGACAGAAATTCCACTATATTTAAGGATAGCAGATTTCGGAATTTGCTTAGTGAGACAATCAAAACATAAGCGCTTCTGTTCTCCAATTAAAACAGGTGAGTACATGGCAGCCGGATTACCTACTTTAATTTCAAAAGATATTGGTGAAGATTCGAAATTCATTGAACAAAATAATGTAGGGTGGATTGTTGATATTTCCAAGAAAGAGCACCTCAATTTCATGTTGCCCTCAAAAACAACTATGAAAGAAAGTGAGCGAATCCGCACTGCTTCCTATCCATTTAAATCTCGGGAAAATTGCTTTCAGGTGTACAATCAAATCTTCACATAGAATCTATAAATTATCCTCAGCACACTCCAAAAATCATATGCTTTTAGGTAGGTTTTGATCATAATCGATGCCGTTTTCTTCCTAAAAACCTTCGCTTGTTTCTTGGATATGTGATTGAATTTTAAAATCCGCGCATATGACTGATGATATCCTCTTTCAATGCCAAAAATATTTGAGGTTGCAGAGCCAACACGATTACGATAATTCAACACCAGATCATCAATACACTTAAGATGACCACCTGTGGCTAAACTTATAAAAAACAATAAATCCTCTCCATGGTCCAGTGAATTATCAAACTTGTAAGCGGTTCCTGATTTCTTTCTTATCATCCAAGTCTGGCCAAAAAAAACCAAAGGAGAAATTTGGAGTAATTGGTCCAGGGGATCGCCATAAAAAGATGAACTTCTAACCTTCTCTGGCAAATCGGCACCTTCAGATAGAATCCTTGTAGAACCATCAACGAAATCAATTTGATCTTCAAAAGCATTAACTCTAGACTCAATGCTCTTTTTAGGCAACGTATCGTCTCCATCTAAAAAACAGATAAAATTTCCCTTCGCCAATTTAAGCGCATGGTTTCTGCCATATGAAACGCCATGATTTTTCTTTGAGTACACAATCTTAATTCGTTCATCACGAAATTTTAAGAGAACCTCTTGGGTCCCATCAGTTGAACCATCATTTACTACGATCCATTCCCAATTTTCGTAGGTTTGAGCTTTGACACTGTTCCAGCACTCTTCAATAGTCTCTTGATCATTGAAGGTTGAAGTAATAATTGAAACTAAATTGTTTGTATTTGACTTTAAACTCATGTAAATCAATCAAGCTGTTTTCTCTTAATAAGCTGTGCTAAAGTACTGTGCTAAAGATATTAAGCTAATATTTATATCCTAGAAGGACAGGAAAAATTGAGTGCTACGCAAAATATCTCCTTCAATTTTTTGTCACAAGTCCCACTTATCTTATCAGGGATTATTGTCAGCATAATCACATCTCGATTGTTGGGTGCGGAAGGGAAGGGAATAATCGGAATCTATACTCAAAATATCATTTTTATCAATCTGCTTTTTGGTCTGGGCCTCAACCAAGCAGCTACTTATTTTAGCTCAAAAGCAAAAAATAATCTTGGTCCAATTTTAAAATTTGGTTTTTTCCATTTTATCATAAGTTTAATAATAACAGTCTCATTGGCTCTAGTTTTATTTTTAAAAAATCACGGATATACAATGATTCCAGAGATCGATGACTTTTATTGGGCCTACATATACATGAGTGTTTCCATAATTCTAAATCAAGGGAATGGTTACATCAATGCCGTTCTTTTTGGTAGTCAAAAGTTTAGAGAGGCAAATAAATTAAGTATACTAAAAGCAATAATCAGTACATTCTTATTTTTAACTCTATACACTTTTGGAGACAGATTAAATAATTCAATAATCATTCAAGTAATGATTGTGAACCTTATTGGTAATGCGCTCCAACTGTTATTGGGAATTAAGGGGCTTTCCAGATTGAAAATAGAATGGGAACAGCCTTTAACCATTCAACAAATCAAATCATTCTATCTTTTCTCTAAAGAAGGATATCTATCGTCAATATTGAATTATATCAACTATAGGATCGATATTTTCATTTTAGCCTATTACGTCCCCATATCTGAAGTTGGAATCTATCTATTAGCCGTTAATTTATCTCAGATGTTTTGGCTAGTTTCTGATTCATTTAGCAAAATTCTGACCCCCATCTTCACAAAGAAACCATTAACCCAATTTAGAATTAGTATCATCTTTCGATTCTTTAGACTCCACGGCACCGCTGTGATCATGCTTTCATTCGTTGTCTCGGTATTATCTCCGTTGCTCATCCCAACTATTTTTGGCGATGAATTTTCAGAAACGGCTCTTTTGTTAAATATACTGCTCATAGGTAATTTGTTTGCTTGCTCATCTAGAGTCCTTTCCATCATACCTTTTGCCAGCAAAAATCTGCGGATTAATGTCATCGCCACTTCGATTGGTGTAGCGTTTACATTAATATTTGATTTCACTCTAATACCAATATTTGGTTCAATTGGAGCTGCTATAGCTTCAAGCATAAGTTACCTGAGCATCTTTACTTCTGTTTTATTGTTAAGTTCAAAAAAACTTCAGTTCCCTGTTTACAATCCTTTTGTTTTGAGCAATAAGGATTTTAAATTTTTTATATCCCGATGAAAAAATCTGATGTGGAATACTTTTATGATGAATTCTCTTCCCAGCAAATTGATACCGGAATTAATAGAAGACACCAAAGTATTGACAGTTGGTCCCGAAAGTTTGGTCTTAAAGATAGTGACAATGTTCTTGAGATAGGATGTGGAATTGGGACGCAAACAGAACTTCTCTCAAAGAGAATAACCAAAGGGCAAATTGATTCATTTGACATCAGTTCAAAAAGCATTGATCTAGCCAAGAAGCGTTTAAATAAACGAAATAACATAACCTTCACTGTTGGTGACATAACCGAGGCCAAGTTGAAAACAAATTTCTATGACTTTATACTGCTACCTGATGTTTTAGAACATATACCAATTAAAGGCCATGGAAAGTTATTCGAAAAAATTTCACTTGCAGCAAAAATACAAGCCAAAATTCTCATACATATTCCAGATCCACATCATAATCAATGGGTATCCATTCATCGGCCAGAACTGCAACAGATTATAGATCAAAACCTATTTATGCCAATAATAGTCAACCCAATTTATGATGCCGGTTTGTGCATTGAATATCTAGAAACATATGATTTGCACACAAATGATGGTGACTACCAAGTAATCTTACTAAGAAAAGTAAGAGACAAATTATACAGTCCTCTCATTAGATCAAAATCCCCAATGGCAAAACTTATTTGGAAACTGAAATCTTTCCTTTATCGTGCTTAAGTGAGAAAAACTTTAAAGATGAAGAAGGATAATTAATTGTGATAATCAATCAGTTTAAAAGGATAGCATCAAGAGCCTACTACGAAAAAGGTGTGAGACAAGTTTGGGCAATTTCTAGGATTATTTGTCGATCTCTTCTCAATTGGCAATATAACCCAGAACAGAAATTTATAATTTTTGGGCAAGGCAGAACTGGTTCTAGTCTTTTGTTGCAGTTAGTCAACTGTTCCGAAAATGTTTACTGTGATGGTGAAATCTATAGCACTGAATTTCCATTCAGAATATGGAAAAAAGGGATCGCCAAAAAAGTCTATTTAACAATAAGAAGCAAAGCATTTGGGGTGAAGGTTTACGGCTGTAGAATAAAGATTTATGACCTATACAGACACCAGGGTATGAGCATAGATGAATCCATTGGATTTATAAACACGCTTGCAAAAGAGGGGTGGAAGATTATTTATTTAACCCGAACAAATAAAGTTAGGCAATGTCTCTCAAGTTTAGTAGCAGAAGAGAGGGGCATTTATCATTTCTCAAAGACAAGAAGCAAACCCGAGCATAAAGTCACGATTAAATCAGAAGAAATCCCGGAGAGAATTGAGTTACTGCACATATTTGAAGAACAAGAATATGATTCATTAAAGGACGTTTCCTATCTATCTGTGAACTATGAAAAGGATCTGGAGAACCAAATTAACCATCAAGCTACGCTGAACAAGATTTGTGCATTCTTAAATATTCCAGAAGCAAAAGCTAAAATTCAACTTACACGTACAAGCACATCAATTTTAGAAAATTATATTGAAAATCATGAAGAAGTTAAGTCAGTCTTGATTTCCGAAAATCTTCATCATTATCTGGATGAATGAGTAAAACAAACATTGATAATATATTAATGGTAGCCGCCTGGTGGCCAACTAACGAGAAGCCAAATGCTGGATTATTCATTAGAGAACAAGCGCTTGCGCTTTCAAATTACATTACAAAAGTCTCAGTAATTCACGTTTCGATAGAAAAGGAATTATCGTCATTCCCATTTTCCATAAAAATAGAGGAAAGTAATGACCATGGACTGCTTGTTTATCAAGCTAAAATAAAGACACCAATTAGAAAATTTGGTATACATAATTTCCTCGTTAAGAAAACCTTTGCTAGGGTGTTCGCAATATCAGCTAAAAGCTTTCCGCCAAAGTTTTTCTACTTAAATGTTAGAGATCATGTTACGAAATTGGCTTTAAAGGTTCCCGCTTTCAAAGTACTTCCGTTCATTCAAACCGAACATTTCTCATTTTACCATCGAGGATTTTATTTGCTTCCTGAGAAAGATAAAAGAAAGCAGAAGAAGGAATTAATTGAATGGTTTTCTAAACCAGAACTCAAAGCCGTTCTACCAGTTTCGGAAGATCTAAAAAACACTTTGATATCTGAATTTCAATGTGAACAGCAAAAAGTCGCTGTAATCCCGAATGTTGTAAGTAAAGATTTTTACTTCGAAAAAGAAATCAATAATTCAGCAAAAATTAAAGCCGTTAGTGTTGCCTCATGGAACTACCCGAAACGCCCTGACCTACTTTTTGAAGCCGCCTCATTATTGCCGAATGACATCAAATCACGTCTTGAATTTCATTTCGTTGGCGAAGGCCCAGCTCTCAAAATTGTCAGAGAGACTTATGAAAAAGAAGCCCATAACCTAACGATTAAGTTTCATGGCTTTCAACCGAAAAAGGAGCTAGCCGATATCTGCCGTACCTGTGACATGATGATCCATCCGACGGATGCCGAAAATGCGCCCACATGTATATCTGAATCGCTATGCTGCGGAGTGCCAGTGTTATCAATGCATGTAAATGGAATCCCTGAAATGGTCGATGAATCAAATGGCATATTGGTCCCGCCAAATGATTCAATCCTTTTGAAAGACGGCATCCTAACCATGATAAATCATCTCGATAAATTTGACCGAGAAGAAATAGCAAGAAAGGCAAATGCTTTATATTCTCCCGAAACAGTGGCAAAAGCAATTAGCCTGCATATAAATAAACTCCCCTAATGCGAAAGGCTATTGATGTAATCATGCTAGTTGAACATGATTTTGAGTCTGACATTCGTGTCGAAAAAGAAGCACAATCATTATCTAGTTCCGGCATTAATGTTCAGATTCTGGCTTTAACCAGCACTGATTTCCCCGAAACCGAAAGCAGAGAAAGTTACTCTATTCTTCGATGTATCGATTCATCCATATTACATCCTCTTCGTAATGATTACTCAAGGGCCCAGCAATCGCTGAAAGAAATAATCCTTAATAAGAATCCAACTATTCTTCATATTCATGACTTTCGCCTGCTTGGCATTGTGCCTGTTTTAAAGAACGAATATCCAAAGTTGTATGTGACTTATGATTCGCACGAGTACCTGAAAGGCTGGCCATTCTATAAGGAGATCCCGAGCCTCATTAATCGAATCAAAGGTTTTTTTGTTTGGAAGGAATTACTCAGAAAAGAAAAAAGAGGCAAAGCCATGTGCGAATTGATTCTCGCGCCAAGTGCTTCAATTCTACAGAGACAATTAAAGCACACCAATGCCTTAGGATTAGTGCTCCGAAATATTCCGAGGAGAAGTGATTCCGATTCTGAAATTTACATACACACTAATAAGGGAGAGAAAATTAACCTTTTGATGATTGGCAATATCTATATGCCTAATAAAATACTTCATGGATTTATGCAATACATTGAAGCTAGCAGCCAATATGAGTTATACATTTCAGGGAATCGCAGTCAGCATAAGGCACTTAAGGCACAGTATGTTAGGGCAAAGCACATCCATTTTTTACCTTACAATTCAAAAAACAATCTAAATCTTTCTAGACAGGCAGATATTGGAATTGCCTACACGCGCTCTGATGACTATCTCGCTCATAAAATTGGATCTTCAAATAGATTAATGGAATACTCTATGGCCAAGCTTCCCATTTTGGGAAGCCAACAAGATAGCCATACACATTTTGCCAAAAAATACGGGCACATTGTAATGTTCGAATCTGGTAATCTAAGTAGTTTATTAGATAAATTAAATGTTCTTACAAGCAATCTGCCACAATATCAAGCTAAAGCAAGCCTTATTGAAGACCTCTCTTGGGATTTAGAGATTAAACCTTTGATTAAAGAATATCAAAGTCGTCTGATGATCAGCATTAATTAGATTGATTCTAGACTTGCCCTGAACATTTGGACCATACATTTGTCCCAATTTACATACAATATTTATGGCAATACAATCTGGAGTTCTAGGATCATCAGTGGCACGAAAGATCGCTATGGCCCTGTCTGGTTTCTTTCTTATGGTGTTTTTATTGCAACACCTTACCATCAACTTCACCTCAGTAATAAGCGTAGACACATTCAATTCACTATCGCATTTTATGGGAACTAACCCAGTGGTTCAGTTTGTTTTGCAACCCGTGCTTGCGTTTGGAGTGTTTTTTCACCTTATTATGGGTATATGGCTCGAATATAATAACCGTCAAGCCCGACCTATAGATTATGCTTATAGCAGACCACAGGCCAACTCGTCTTGGGTCAGCAGGAATATGATTATAACTGGGGTTATGGTCTTATTATTCCTTGCGCTTCACTTTTATGATTTCTGGTTTCCAGAAATGAAAATTAAATTCATAGATGGGGTTTGGGATGTAGAAGATCGATATTTCAAGGAATTGCAACATAAATTTGAGAATCCGGTAAGGGTAGGACTCTACTGCCTTGCGTTTATATTCTTAGGTCTTCACCTATTGCACGGATTCCAATCGTCATTTCAGTCGACAGGACTTAAAAATAAAGAGTCCACCCCAATCTTGCAGAAATTATCCACCGTATATGCTGTCATAGTACCCTTTGGTTTCATCTTCATAGCACTTTTTCACTTTCTAGCTCATTAAAAAATATCACGCATGTCAAAGCTTGATTCTAAAATACCTGAAGGTCCAATTAAAGACAAATGGACCAACCATAAAAACAATATCAACGTGGTAAACCCTGCCAACAAGCGATTGATTGATGTAATCGTTGTTGGTTCAGGCCTCGCTGGTGGAGCTGCTTCGGCTTCCTTGGCTGAGCTGGGTTATAATGTAAAGTGTTTCTGTTTTCAGGATTCCCCTCGAAGGGCTCACTCGATTGCTGCTCAGGGAGGAATTAATGCCGCAAAGAATTATCAAAATGATGGTGACTCTGTTTATAGACTTTTTTACGACACTGTAAAAGGAGGAGACTACCGAGCACGAGAAGCAAACGTTTATCGATTGGCCGAAGTATCTGCCAATATAATTGATCAATGCGTGGCTCAAGGTGTGCCATTTGCAAGAGAATATGGAGGCCTACTGGATAACCGCTCTTTTGGCGGAGTATTGGTTTCAAGAACCTTTTATGCAAAGGGTCAAACTGGTCAGCAGTTACTCTTGGGAGCTTATTCAGCAATGTCGCGTCAGATAAACAAGGGTAAGATCAAAATGTATAATCGACATGAGATGCTTGAGTTAGTTGTTGTCGATGGAAAAGCAAGAGGCATAATTGCCCGCAACCTTGTTACTGGCGAGCTTGAGCGTCATTCGGCTCATGCCGTTGTACTCGCATCGGGAGGATATGGCAATGTGTTCTATCTATCAACCAATGCCATGGGTTCAAATGTAACGGCAACTTGGCGTGCACACAAGAAGGGGGCTTTTTTCGCCAATCCGTGTTACACGCAGATTCACCCAACGTGCATCCCAAGATCTGGAGATTATCAATCAAAGCTTACGTTGATGTCAGAATCGTTGCGTAACGATGGTCGCATCTGGGTGCCGAAGAACAAGGAAGATGTCGAAGCAATTAGGGAAGGAAAAAGGAAACCAACCGATCTTAGCGAAGAAGAACGCGATTATTACTTGGAGAGAAGATATCCAGCATTTGGCAATCTTGTTCCTAGAGATGTAGCTTCGCGCGCAGCTAAGGAAAGATGTGATGCTGGTTTTGGAGTAAATGAAACTGGCGAAGCTGTGTATCTTGATTTTGCATCAGCAATCATGAGGTATGGCCATGAAAAAGCCAATGTTTTACACCTCGAAAATCCGACAAGAAAGAAGATTAGAGAACTAGGAGAAAAAGTTATCGAATCAAAGTATGGTAACTTGTTCCAGATGTATGAGAAGATCACGGATGATAATCCATACAAGACACCAATGATGATTTACCCCGCGGTGCATTACACCATGGGAGGTCTTTGGGTCGACTATAATCTTATGACCGCTGTCCCAGGTTGTTTCGCTGCAGGTGAAGCAAATTTTAGTGACCATGGAGCTAACCGTTTAGGAGCCTCGGCATTGATGCAAGGGTTAGCTGATGGCTACTTTGTATTGCCATACACGATTGGTGATTTCCTAGCCAATGATATTAGAACTGGACCAATTCCAAACGACAGCCTCGAGTTTATGGAGGCGGAAAAAGAAACCAAACAACGACTCGAAGCACTTGTTAATAATAAAGGAACAAAGTCTGTAGACCACTTCCACAAGCGTCTTGGCAAAGTGATGTGGGATAAGGTGGGCATGGCTAGAAATGAAGCAGGATTGAAAGAAGCGATGGCGGAAATCAAGCAAATACGTGAAGAATTTTATCGAGACGTGTTTGTGCCAGGAGGTGTGAATGAATTAAACTCAGAGCTGGAAAAAGCAACACGGGTCGCTGATTTCCTTGAGCTAGGTGAGCTTTTTGCAAAGGATGCACTAGAGCGAACGGAGTCTTGTGGAGGTCACTTCAGAGACGAATCACAAACGCAAGAAGGGGAAGCACTGAGAGATGATAAAAATTTCGCGTTCACTTCTGCTTGGGAATGGACGGGTGACGCGTCAACGGCGCATCTTCACAAAGAAGATTTGACCTTCAATGACATTGAATTAAAACAACGATCCTACAAGTAATTGATATGAATTTAATACTGAAAGTTTGGAGACAAAAAAGTGCCGACGCTAAAGGCGCTATGGAAACCTACAAGGTGAGTAATATATCCGAGCATATGTCCTTTCTGGAAATGATGGATGTGCTCAATGAACAACTCATTTCAGAAGGCAAAGAGCCTGTAGCTTTTGATCATGATTGCCGAGAAGGAATCTGTGGAAGCTGTTCGATGTATATCAACGGAGAGCCTCACGGACCGGATAGAGGCGTAACCACATGTCAATTGCACATGCGTCGATTTAAGGATGGTGACACCATCCACATAGAACCATGGAGATCCAAGGCATTTCCAATCCTTAAAGACTTGATGGTTGATCGTGGTGCTTTTGATAGAATCATTCAAGCCGGGGGCTACGTATCCGTAAACACCTCGGGTAACTCTCAAGATGCAAACGCCATCCCAATTCCAAAAGAAGATGCGGATAAAGCTTTTGATGCGGCAACATGTATTGGTTGCGGAGCTTGTGTTGCATCATGTAAAAATGCAAGTGCAATGCTCTTTGTATCAGCGAAGGTCTCGCAACTCTCTTTACTTCCACAAGGGCAGGTAGAGCGGGAAGAGCGAGTATTGAATATGGTAGAGCAAATGGATAAAGAAGGGTTCGGAAACTGCACGAATACTGGTGCTTGTGAGATTGAATGTCCAAAAGGTATTTCTCTAGACAATATTACTCGCATGAACCGTGAATTAGCTGTAGCTAAAATTTCTTAAGTCGAAAAGGTTATAAGGAAACGGTATTACGAGGGCTGACACATTCTGGTCTACATATATCGTTTGAGTTTGTACCTAATGACCTCTCCAAAAAGTTTATATGGTCAACGTCCAAAAGATTTTGACATTTACAATCCATTTTTGATTTCATGTTCCATTATCCTCACGCTATTAGCTCCAAACTTCCTAAAGTAGGTACAACCATTTTCTCAGTTATGTCAAAGCTTGCTCAAGAGCATAATGCTTTTAACTTGAGTCAAGGTTTTCCTGACTTTGCGGTTGATCCTAGACTAATTGAATTGGTAACCTTCCATATGAAAAGTGGTAATAACCAATATCCCCCAATGCCAGGTATAATATCTTTAAGGGAGCGGATTTCTTTGAAGACGAAAGCGAGTTACGGAACTGAGTATGATCCGGATACTGAAATAACCATAACAGCCGGTGCCACCCAAGCATTATTTACGGCAATTACTGCATTTATTTCAGAGGGTGATGAGGTTATTATATTTACCCCAGCCTATGATTGTTATGCGCCAGCGGTAGAGCTTGCTGGTGGGAAACCCGTGTATATTCAACTTCTGCCTAAAGACTTCAGCATTGATTGGAATCAGGTTAAGAAGGTTGTTTCTCGGAAAACTAAAATGATCATCATAAACTCTCCGCACAACCCATCAGGGTCAATCATCGATGCAAATGACCTAGATGAATTGGCCAACATAACCAGAGGAAATGATATTATCGTTTTAAGTGATGAAGTCTATGAGCATATTGTATTTGATAATGCTAAGCATATGAGCATGGCATCCCACAAAGAGCTAATTGATCGATCTCTCATAGTACACTCATTTGGAAAAACCTTTCATGTGACTGGGTGGAAAACTGGATATATTGTGGGGCCCGAAAATCTTATGAAAGAGTTTAGAAAGGTCCATCAGTTCAATGTTTTTACCGCAAATGCTCCGATCCAATATGCCATTTCTGATTATTTAGCATACCATTCCAATTACGCACAGGTATCGGAAGAGTACCAGCGAAAGAGAGATGTTTTTATAAATGCGGTAAAAAGTTCTCGTTTTGATTTAACTCCCACCAAAAGCACCTACTTCCAGCTACTGAACTATAAAAACATCAGCGATCAAGACGATGAAGAGTTCGCTGTATGGTTAACTAAAGAACATAAAATAGCTTCGATTCCTATTTCTGTGTTTTATCATAACCCTGTACAGAACAATGTATTAAGATTCTGCTTTGCTAAAGAAGAGGAAACATTGCTGCGTGCTGGTGAAATTATTTCCAATTTATAATCTTGGAGGATGCAGATCTAAATATCACCACAGTGCAAGCCAATCTTCAGTGGGAAGATCGAATGGCAAATTTTGAACACCTAGAAAATCTAATCGATAGAGATCCCCCAGTTACGAACATTATTGTGCTTCCTGAGATGTTTCCAACTGGCTTTAGCATGAATACATCTGAAATGGCGGAAATGCCAGAAGGCCCATCATACTTATGGATGAAGCGTTTAGCTAAGAAATATGAGACTGCAGTAGTGGGTAGTGTTATAACACGAGAGACATATTTAGAAGAACCCGATCGATTCTATAATCGTTTGTATTGGGTTTTCCCTGAGGGTGATTATGAGGTTTATAACAAGAGGCACCTATTTAGTTTTGCCAATGAGCACCTATACTACTCCTCAGGTAATCGAAGGCTGATTATTATGTATAAAGGATGGCGTATTTGTCCGCTGATATGTTACGATTTGCGATTTCCAGCTTGGTCACGAAACCATGATTTTGAATCGGGAACAGAAAATGTATTTGATCTTTTGATCTATGTTGCCAATTGGCCCAAGGATAGATTAAAGGCTTGGGTAAACCTTCTTGAAGCCAGAGCCCACGAAAATCAGGTATACACGTGTGGCGTAAACAGAGTGGGAAACGATGGGAATGATATTGGCTATTCTGGAGAAAGCAAAGTTTTTTCGCCCAAGGGTGAGCCACTCCTAGAATTCATGCCACATGAGGAGGGAGTCAAAACAATCTCTTTAAATATGGAGTCATTGAAGCGATTCAGAGACAAATTTCCTGTTGCAAACGATGGTGATGGTTTTGAATTGAAAGTTTAAAGCACTTTACAGCTCAAGCCTCCATTCCACTTCAGTTTCCCAGTTACTTCTAATTTCGATTTTCTCGTTGTAGAAACTGACCTTTTCTGGTTGTCTTTTACCAGGATAGTAACCCGTATCCCAAATGCCATTTGCATTTGCATCATGCAGGAGCTTTACACTATACTCCCCAGTAGTAAGGTATCGATAGATGATATCACCATTACTTTGAATAGAGCGCTCATCAACCACTTTTTCTCCCATCTTCAATTGCCATAAATATGGGTAACCAAAGTCAGGCAATTTATAAGAGATTTTTAACGACCCAAAATCCTCTTGCCTTGTTGTGTTCATTGAGAAGTTCAATGTATCATGGCTGGTTCCAAAACGATCGTAAACGCATGAATCTGGAATTAGTAGTGAATAATTTTGACCTTCTTTCCACTTATAGTCAATCACTAAATTGGAGTCGTTATATGAGAAAAAGTCGGTTAAATCAATCGTATCCGAACCTTCCTTCAAAAGTAAAGACTCCATTGACCTTACCTTACTGATGGGGGTGAGTGACTTTATCTTCCATTGGCCATAATGGTTGACAACCCCTTTGCTTGAAAGCGAAATATTACTCTCATCACTTTTCTGAGCACCCATCTTACCCCTAGCCTTTTTTGATTTTGGCTCTCGAAGCAGCAGCGTATCCGAAAAGTTATCTGCAACAATTCTCAACCTCAAAGAGTCGTATGCAATGGGTGCGTCAAACCAGAAAGTCAGAGTATCTCGTGATTTATTCCATATTGGAGACCAATTCTCAACATCCGATACCCCAGTAAGTTCCTCTATCAGATACTGGTCAACGGTTGCATTAAACTGAATTTTCAAACCATTCTTGCCAAGCTGTTCTATACCTAAGATATACTGTGTCGAATCTATTTCAGTGAACAACTTAATGCTGTACAAACTATCCTTTACCGATGTGTCATTGGCATTGACCGATGTAACCATGCCTTCTAGAAATCCAATGTGCTCACTTGGAGCGTCATAGAGATAGCCACTGCCTTCTTCAAAAAGTGCAAAAACCTTATAAACTCCAGGCGATAGGTATTTCAGTTCATAAAAACCTTGTTCGTTTGTCTTTGCAAAATATCTGGGTAATTCTAAATACGGCAAGGAGTCGTCATTTTGTGAGTAAAGCATTACCCAAACGTCTTTGACCGCTTTTAGAGTAAATGCATCAATCACATTGCCACGAAGTGAAAATGAATCGAGGTAAGGGCCTGTGGAAAACACAAAAACATTACTATCAAGAGGGTTTCCTTCATTTAAATCAACGATTCCCTCGCCAAAGTGAAATAGATATGTCGTGTTTTCGATCAAGGTGTCTTTCCATGAAATAGTAAGTTTTTTTCCCTTGAGCTTAAAATCAACCGGATACTTTAAAGGAGGCGATACCACAAGCTCTTGTGAGGCTGCTTGTAGCTTAATGTATTCATCAAATTCAAATGAAATTTCAGGCTCCTTAAAGTTTACCGCTTCATTCGCAGGTGCAGAAGCCAAAATCTTTGGAGGCACTTCATCAATATCTCCTCCTGTTGGTTTTAATTGCTTTGCACAACTGGCGCAAATAGCGGCAACGACCAATAGATATATGCTATTCCGAAAAGAGAAAGTCACCCAGCCAGTCACAAATTTGTTCTAAATAATCCCTATTCACTTGTTCAAAATTAGAAAGTGTAGCACTGTCCAAATCAAACACGGCAAATACTTCTCCAGCTATATATCGAATGGGCGCCAAAATTTCCAATTTGCTTAACGTGCTGCAGGTTGTATGATCCTGAAACTGATCTACATCAGGCACTACAATAGTTCCGTTTTTTGCCATCGCGGAGCCGCACACTCCATTGCCAACATTTATTTTTATGCATGCTACTAGGTCTTGAAATGGACCCAAATAAAGTACATTACCATCTTTAAGGTAGAAACCAGTCCATAATAAGTCGAATGCTTGATGTATCGCAGCGGCCGCATTATATAAGACAGATGCCGCTCGTTTTTCATCCCCAATTAACGCGTTAATCTGCGGAATGAGTTGCTCATATTTAAGTGCCTTTAGAGCATTTTGATCAACCAAAATCTTCTCTACCATTGAGATGTCAAATATAGCAGGCTCTTACGGTAATCATAGGTAAAATTACGAGGGTCAAAATGGGTTGGGGCAAGCAATCGTAGCCACATAAATCTTGAGTCCTTCAACATCAAGAACTACAGTTGTACAAACTTCTAACGTAGCTCCTGTGGTAACCACATCATCAATAAGCAGAGTCGACTTATTAACTAAGCCCTCTGGTTGATGTCCCCGAAACAATTCTTGAACGTTGATCCATCGTTCATAACGTCCCTTATTGGTTTGAGTTTCATTAGATTGAATTCTCGATACGATATTCGTTTGGTATGACAATTCAAAAACCGATACCATAACTGCCGTGATAAAATCGTATTGATTGTCACCTATTTGCCTTCTCTTCTTCTCTTGCAAGGGAACCGGAATCACCATATCCACATTTTCGAATGGAGTTCCCATCAATTTTCTTATGAACAACTCCCCCGACATTTTGACCAACCTCATACTTCCCTTCAAACTTCAACTTATGCATCAACTTTTGCGCAATACCATCCTTATTGAAAACCAGTAGAGAACATGCGCGCTAAACATTAATTCGACCCAAAAAAATTCTCAACTACATTGTTCGAAATCTCCCAATATCGAGTCAAAGGAAAATGCTCGACACACTCGCTGCAAATTCCTTTTTCTTCTGACGTGAGTGCATTGTTCCAGCCGAAATAACTTACTGGAAAACTTAAATGAGAAAATCCACAACCCAATCTGAAATCCTACTCATTCATATATGGTTTTATTACCGCCCCCAAGGTAAAATAAACACAAATGCTCAACGATGAATTCAAACTGTAAATCGACCTATTCCATATATTTATCGAATATTTATTCTTCTTGATTAGATAAATTGAATTAAGCCATGAAAACAATTACATCTTTAATATTCATTACCTTATTGAATATCACAGCTAATATTGCTCAGTTTTCCTACACCTTTATCAATGCCGGCGCTACTGGTGCCGAAGGACCAACTCAAGCTCAACTTAACGCAGCTTACGCTTCCACCAATCTAAGTGGTAGTGTTGTGTCCCTCGCAGGCATTCAGCGCTGGGTCGTGCCTGCATCAGGAACATACACCATACAAGCAAATGGAGCTCAAGGAGGAGGAAATGCTGGCGGCCAGGGTGCCGCTATGGTAGGTGAATTTATCCTTTCTGCGGGCGACACATTGTTCATCATTGCTGGGCAAATGGGTGAGACGTTCAACAGCATCAATCATGCAGGTGGCGGAGCATCTTATGTAGTTCGTGGCAGTGCGAATAATATTCTGGTCATCGCAGGAGGTGGTGGTGGAGCCACAACATCTGGGCCTACCACTGGCGGCACGGTAAATATAAATGGCCAAGATGGCGCAGGAGGTTCGCAAGGCTTAGGTGGTACAAATGGCCAAGGTGGCAATGGTGCTAGTTGCCGTGGTGGTGGTGGCGCAGGCTGGTTGAGCATAGGAACAGTTGGTGGCTGCGGTGGTGCTTCTGGTCAAGGTGGAATACCCTTTTCACAAGGTGGTCAAGGAGGCGGAATTACCTCAACCGGTGCTGAAGGCGGCTTCGGTGGCGGTGGTTCTTCTGAAGGAACAAATGGCTCATGGACCTACTGCGGTGGCGGTGGTGGATACTCTGGCGGAGGCGGAGGCTCTGGATCGGCTACAACTTTTAGAGGCGGTGGTGGAGGTTCGATAAATAATGGTATTAACCAGGTTAATCTTTCTGAATCCAATAGCGGACACGGCACAGTGGTTATAACTGCACTGACCTCACCTGCTCCAAATAATGCAGGTGTAAACATGTTTATGAATCCAGCAATGGTTAATAATACGATCTGTGAAGGCGCTTCCTCAGTTGAGGTGATTATTCAAAATTTTGGTTCTAATCAGATTAATTCATTAGATATAAACTGGACTGTAAATGGAGTGGCACAAACAGCTCTTAATTACACCCAACTTCTCGACACTTTTGGTGGAGCTGGCAATTCTATTGATACAGTAAACCTCGGAAACTTTACTATTACCGATTCAACAAAGATTGTAGCATGGACAAGTATGCCCAACGGAGTTGCAGATACAGTAAACTTCAACGACACAGCCTCTATAATCCTCGATTCGATCATTAAAATAACCCTCGATTTAGGGCCTGATAGGTACAGTTGTGACGGAAACTTTGTAATAATCAAAAATATAGGTGAACTTGTGATTTATGACAATTACCAGTGGAGTAATGGCAGTAGTTCATCGAGTATTGTGGTTAACCAAGCAGGAACATACACAGTAACAGTTACCTACGGTCCCCCAAACTGCCAAGCAACTGATGTAATTGAACTCATCCCAGCCACAAATCCAACCATAGACTTAGGTGAAGATTTTGAAGCTTGTGGCCAATCAACGCTCGATGCGGAATTTCCTGGTTCACAGTATTCTTGGTCAACTGGAGATTCTACGCAAATAATAGGCGTTTCGTCAAGTGGCACATATTCGGTTTCAGTAACCACCGCTGAGGGCTGCTTTGGGACCGATGAAGTGACAGTAAACATTAATCCATTACCTAATGTTGATATTGGACCTGATTTTGAAATATGCATTGATGATGGCGGGGCAACTACGATAGGTCCAAATAACAATCCCAACTATGTCTATCTGTGGAGCAACGATGAAACTACGAATCAGATTCTAATAGGCACCCCGGGTTCATCTACAGGAAACAAAACCTTTTGGCTACAAATTACGGATGACAAAGGATGCATCGGAACAGATACCGTCAATATACGCTATAAAAACTGCCTCACCGGTATAGCCAAAGTTGAGCACCAATCAAACTGGGTTGTTTATCCTCTTCCGGCTTACGAAGTTGTAAATATTGCAATTATGCAAAGTGTTTCCAACGCATCCATTTCTATATACAATAGCAACGGTTCTATGATTCAAAGGTTTGCCAACCAACAAGTTTATTCGAGTGAGATAGTAACCTTTGACGTTAGTAGTTATGCAAATGGTGTTTATTTAATCAAAATAGAATCCGATGAAATCTCATCTTCAACTCGTTTGCTAATTCAGCACTAATATAAAACCAGATATAAAGATCTAAAAACTATAAATCTATACCCAAATTATAAGAGCTTAGGCCTCTAAATTTGCCAACTTGTCTTGTACATATTATTTTTGATCGAACTTATTCTTAATAACCTGTAAAAATTTTACTAAATCATGCGAAAAATCACTCTGTCAATTGCTATACTGTTGCTCTGTTCCGCATCTGTATTTGCCCAGTTTATGTATACATTTACTAATGCTGGAGCAACAGGCGAAACCGGACCGACTCAAGCACAAATTAATGCAGCATATGCATCTACAAACCTTAATGGAGCAGTAACCTCTACAAATGGAATACAGAAATGGACAGTGCCATCGAGTGGTCTATACAGCATTCAAGCATTGGGTGCGCAAGGCGGTGGGCTTCATGGTGGCCTCGGTGCCGACATTACAGGTGAATTCTTTTTAAATGGCGGGGATGTTATACATATTCTAGTTGGCCAACAAGGTCTAGCAGATGCCGCATCGCCTAACGGTGTTGGTGGTGGTGGTGGAACCTTCGTAGTCAAAGCTCCCGCAACTTCTGTCAACGATATTCTAGTAATTGCTGGTGGCGGTGGTGGTGCTGCAAGCACTTTACACCCCGATCGTGAAGGATCCGCCACGAATAATGGAAACGATGGTTTAATCGATGCCGGAGTAGCAAATGCAGACGGCCAGGGAGGAACTAATGGAAATGGTGGTAATAAATCTGTTTCTGTATGCTCTTTAGATCGAGGTGCTGGAGGTGGAGGTTTCCTTACCGATGGAGGTAGCATATGTCAATCTGCTGGAGCTGCAGATGGCGGTGAGTCCTTTTTAAACGGTGGAGCTGGAGGAACGTCAAGTGGAGCTGGATCTACAGGTGGTTTTGGTGGCGGTGGTGCTACTTGGTCAACTGGTTACCGCGGAAGCGGTGGCGGTGGTGGCTATTCTGGCGGTGGCGCAGGTCAAATTAATGCTAATTCACCAAACCATGGTGGAGGAGGTGGAGGATCCTATAATGCTGGTTTAAACCCCGTCAATATTGCTGGAGTTAATTCCGTTCATGGCCAAGTGGTCATCTCAGTTTTATCATCCCCAGCCCCTAATAATGCAGGAGTTAACTTATTTGTCAATCCTGAGCAGGTTAATAATATCATTTGCAGTGGTGATACTCCTGTGGATGTAATCATTCAAAACTTCGGTTCAAACCAGATAACCTCACTGGATATTGACTGGGCTATCAATGGTGTGGCGCAATCGACATTAAGCTACACTCAGTTGCTTGATACTTTCGGAGGATCCGGAAGCACCATAGATACTGTTACCCTAGGTACAATCAATATAACTGACTCTACGACACTTGTGGCTTGGACAACAATGCCTAATGGAGTTGCAGATACTGTAAATAATAATGATACGGCCTCCGTAACCCTTGATTCTATAATCAAGATAAATCTTGATCTAGGGCCGGATCGATTCAGCTGTGATGGAAATTATGTGATTATTGAAAACACTGCTGATACTATAACATATGATGATTATGATTGGAGCAACGGAAGTGGCGGTTCTAGTATCGTGGTGAATCAAGCGGGCACTTACACGGTCACCGTTACCTATGGCGCACCTAACTGTCAGGCAACGGATGTCATACAACTTATACCTGCAACATCTCCCGTAGTTGATCTTGGGCCAGACATTGAAAGCTGTGACGACGCTATAATTGATGCACAATTTCCAGGATCGGAATACTCTTGGTCAAATGGAGATACCACTCAAATCATTAGTGTATTTACGAGTGGAACATACACGGTATCTGTTACCACAGCCGAAGGTTGTTTTGGCATGGATGAAGTAGATATTGTTGTTAACCCTTCACCAAAAGTGCAACTTGGACCTGATTTCGAAATTTGTATTGACGATGGAGGAGCTACGAATATTGGACCATCTACCAATCCAAACTTCACTTATTTGTGGAGTAATAATAATACCACAAGTCAGATACTCGTTGGTCTCCCCACTGCCACTCCAGGAAACAAAATATTCTGGCTTCAAGTTACGGATGACAAAGGTTGTGTCGGGACTGATACCATAGAAATTCGTTACAAAAAATGTATAACCGGAATTGCTAATGTGAGCCGCTTTGAGAGTTGGTCTGTTTTTCCAAATCCAGCTTCTGATGTAATTCATGTCTCTACTGACAAGGAACTAACCAATACCTGTATTTCATTGATAAATAGCAGCGGAGCATTGATTAAAACCTTTGAATCTGGAACAATTGTAGCAGAAGACATAATTTCATTGGGTACTCAGAAATTACCTACAGGAATGTACTTCTTGAGGCTAGATGCTGATGAATTTACTTCCACGAATCGAGTGGTAATTCAGCGATAGACTCCTCTGTTTCTGGTATTTAATGATATAAGGGCGTGATTCAAACCAATTCTTTTATAATTGGTGTAAATCACGCCCTTTTTTTAGCCTGTCTTTGACATATACGGGATCTCTCTCAGTATTTTACTGAAATCATAAGAGTCAAATATCTGAGTGCTGTTACCGATATTTACATAATAAGATTAATTTAGTCGATCGGAATCTTTAAAACTAATCTAAACGCAATGAAAAAAATTTTTACTCAAGTTCTCAGTTATGTGCTTGTCTTTTTTGCTTTCACAGCAAATGCGCAAGTAGTATATGAGTTCACAACGGCAGGCG
>MDTG01164286.1_pt1 | contig 20245 bp, 19 predicted proteins | sample 811421 | NCBI WGS metagenome assembly MDTG01 (sample SAMN05326645, study PRJNA326480) | marine metagenome | isolation source: seawater | place: Pacific Ocean: South East | collected 2011
CAATGACCTCAAATTTATTAAGGTGTGCGCCTAACGCGTCTAGGTCGGTATCGCCACTTATGATAATGGATACACTCCCACGTTCGCAAAGAGCAACTTGGTTATCAAGCCAGTATTGTGCAGCAACTAGAATATTACCTTCAGGTAATGCTTCGTTGTAATCACTGATGGTTTGCCAAGTGTTTTCAAGGCTTTTTGTTTGATTAATTAGACTTGGCATATACGCGCTCCTTGAAAATACTGTGTCCAACACGACGGTAGGTATCAATAAAACGCTCGCCGTCGATGCGTAAGTCAACATAGATGTCTAATACCTTGCCAATCACTTCAGGCATTTGCTCACGTGCAAAGGAAGGTCCCAGAATTTTACCTATTGTTGCATCCGGACCGGAGTCACCGCCAAGAGACACTTGATAGAACTCTTCTCCTTTTTTATCAACGCCTAGCACGCCAATGTGGCCAATATGGTGATGACCACAGGCGTTCATGCAGCCTGAGATGTTTAAGTCGATCTCACCAAGGTCGTGCAGGTAATCTAGATCATCAAACTTAGCTTGCAAAGCTTCAGCCACAGGGATTGACTTGGCATTTGCTAATGCACAAAAATCGCCACCCGGACAGCAAATCATATCTGTTAAAAGACCTAGATTAGGCGTGGCAAACCCACCCGCTTTAGCTTCCTGCCATAATTCAAACAATTGATCTTGCTTAACATCTGCTAGCACGATGTTTTGCTCGTGAGTGTTTCTTACTTCGCCAAAGCTATAGCGGTCAGCAAGATCGGCAACCACATCTAACTGCTTGTCCGTTATATCGCCAGGCGGTGTGCCTAACTTCTTAAGTGTCAGTGTCACAATGGCATAGCCATTGATTTTGTGTTCACTGACGTTGCGTTGGTACCAGTTTGAAAATGCTTTGTTTTCAGAAAGCTGTTTGTTAAGAATCTCACAGCTTGCATCAAGTGTTTCATAATTAGGCGCAGTAAAGTGACCTTTAATACGATCAATCTCTTCTTGAGTTAATGTACCAGGGCCGTCTTTTAAGTGCTGCCATTCTGCATCTACTTTTTCAGCAAATGCTTCAACGCCAAGGGCCTTAACAAGGATTTTAATTCTGGCTTTGTATTTGTTATCGCGACGACCGTTAAGGTTGTAGACTCGCAATACTGCATCCAAGTAAGTAAGCAGGTCTTTCTCCGGCAGGAACTCCTTAACTAATGATGCAACAATAGGTGTACGACCAAGACCGCCGCCCACATAAACCGCAAAACCAATTTCGCCAGAATCATTTTTCACAATTTTAATACCGATATCATGCAGCATGGTTGCTGCGCGATCGTCTGTGATGTGACTGTTTACTGCAATCTTGAATTTACGAGGTAAGAATGCAAATTCAGGGTGAAAGGTTGACCATTGACGAATGATCTCGCAGTAAGGGCGAGCGTCAAGCAGTTCATTCGGTGTAACGCCTGCAAACTGGTCAGTTGTCGTATTACGGATACAGTTGCCGCTTGTTTGAATGGCATGCATTTGAACGGTGGCAAGTTCAGCTAGAATCTCAGGCACATCTTTAAGTTCAGGCCAATTGAACTGAACATTGGTACGAGTACTAATGTGGGCATAACCCTTGTCGTAGGTGCGAGCAATATGGGCGAGTTTTCTAACTTGTTCGCTAGAAAGTAAGCCGTAAGGAACCGCGACTCGAAGCATCGGTGCGTAGCGTTGCACATAGAGGCCATTTTGAAGGCGTAAAGGCAGGAACTGCTCTTCGCTCAACTCACCAGCAAGATAACGTTCTGTCTGATTTTTAAACTGAGCCACACGCTCATCTACGATACGCTGATCGTAGTTGTCATATATGTACATAGTGCTCTCATCACTGCCATTCATTGATGGCTGTATTATTAAATTTGGGCGGACAATAGCAAAAGATACATATCGAGAAAATGGTTTATTTCTTATAATGCTTATTTATTTTACCAATATAAATAAAATAATACCTGACTAAATAACTAGGGATTGGTTTTATGTGTAAAACTCAGTAAAATTAACCAAACTTGATCGGAGTATGAAATGCTAAATATTACTGATGCGGCTGTACAGTATCTTGCTGAGTTGCTGGCAAAGCAAAATGTGCCAGGAATGTCTGTACGCGTATTCATCACTCAACCGGGTACGCCATATGCTGAAACTTGTCTGGCATATTGTAAGCCTGAAGAAGTGAATACCAATGATGAAATCATGGATTTAGATGACTTACGTGTTTATTTAGATAAACAAAGCGTACCTTACATGGAAGATGCAAAGATTGATTTTGCAAAAGACAAAATGGGTGGCCAGCTAACGATAAAAGCACCTAATGCAAAAATGCCTAAAGTAACAAGCGATAGCCCGCTTGATGAACAGATTACTTACATATTATACAACGAAGTAAACCCGGGCCTTGCTTCTCATGGTGGCGAAGTGAAGCTAGTTGAAGTCACTGAAGAGGGTCTAGCTATTCTTGAGTTTGGTGGTGGCTGTCAAGGCTGTAGTGCAGTGGATGTCACACTTAAAGAAGGCATTGAGAAAACACTGTTAGAGAAACTGCCTCAACTCAAAGGGGTAAGAGATGTAACGGATCATACCCAAGCTGACAATGCTTACATGTAACTAGAAGTGTATAGACATAAAAAAAGCCCCAGACGGGCTTTTTTTATGTCTGACTTTAGTGCTGGCTACTCACCGCATTCAGAAACAAAGGCACTGTATTGCTTAATAGTGCGTTCAATTTCAGCTTCGTTAGAAGCCACAATATTGATGTGTCCTATCTTGCGGTTTAAACGTTCCGATTTACCATATGCATGATAAAAGCTGTTTTCTTGTTTAAGTACGCTTTCTTGATTACCGTGCTTGCCAATGATGTTGATCATGGCTGCATATTCCTGACGTGCTGAAGTGCTGCCTAATGGCATATCACATATGGCTCGAATGTGATTTTCAAACTGGCTGCAGTAAGCGCCTTCAATACTCCAATGACCGGAGTTATGAACGCGTGGGGCCATCTCATTGGCGATCAATCCACTGTCAGTATCAAACAGCTCAAGCGTTAATACACCTACATGATTAAGCTCATTCAGTAGTGTTGTAATGTATTGGCGCGCCTGGGTGAGCTTTTGTTCAGAAAGTGCTTTTACCGGCACTCTTGAGACGCGCAGTATGCCGGCGCTGTGGTCATTTTCAGCAAGAGGGTAGATTTCTACGTCACCCTTTACGTTTCTAGCAGCAATCACTGAAAGCTCTCTGGAAAAATGAACGAACGCCTCAGCGATCAACTCAGTGCCCTGAAGTGTTTGCCAAGCGGCTTCCACGTCAGACGCTTCCTTGATCATAGCTTGGCCTTTGCCGTCATATCCTTCGCGTGTGGTCTTTAGGATGATCGGCAGGCCCAACTCTTCAACTGCTGAGGTTAAGTCTGCAAGGCTCTCAACTTTGCGAAAATCAGCGGTTTGAATGCCGATAGATTGAAAAAAGCTTTTTTCAGTTAATCGATGCTGGCTTTTTAATAGTGATATTGAACTTGGATACACAGGGACTTGTTGATTGATGTCATCGACAAGTGTCGCATCTGTGTTTTCGCTTTCATAAGTCACCACATCAACACTTTCGATGAATGCCTTTAAAGCGTTATCTGAGCTAGGTTGAATTGATTTGCCAAGATTTGAACAAGGTGATTCGCTTGCTTCATCAAAAAAAACAAATTCAGTATCAAGGTGTGTTGCGGCTAAGGCCATCATGCGACCAAGTTGGCCTGAGCCAATCACGCCAATACGCTTTACTGCCATTTACTACGCATCCCTAGGATCTGGAATTGAAAGAACTTTATCAGTTTGATTACTACGAAATTCAATTAGCTTAGCACGGACAGACTCATCATGAAGTGCAACCACCTGAGCGGCTAATAGACCAGCATTCGCAGCCCCAGCTTGTCCGATAGCCAATGTGCCAACAGCAATGCCCGCCGGCATTTGTGCTATAGACAGTAAAGAGTCGATGCCATTAAGCGCCTTACTTTGCACAGGAACACCAAAAACAGGCAGGTGGGTCTTAGCAGCGACCATGCCAGGCAGGTGTGCAGCGCCACCAGCACCACCGATAATCACTTGGATGCCGCGATCAGCAGCTGACTGGGCGTATTCGAAAAGCAAATCTGGGGTTCTGTGAGCAGAAACAACCTTTACTTCGTAGCTAACACCTAGCTTTTTTAGTACATCTTCTGCTTTTTCCATGGTACTCCAATCGGAGGTCGAGCCCATGATAATGCCAACTTGAGGTGAATTCATTCTGATTGCTCAATTTTGAAAGCGCGAAATTCTAACACAAAAATGAAGCGGGGTTGCTAGGCAACCCCAATTTGGTTATCGCTTAGGTAGGATGTCTTTTAGTTTTTCATGCATTTTAAGGATGGCTTCCTCTGTTTGATCCCAAGAGATACAGCCGTCAGTAATGGATTGGCCATAAACAAGATCATCTAAATTAGCAGGAATACTTTGATTACCAAACTTAAGATGGGACTCAACCATTAGGCCAACAATGGACTTATTACCTTCTAAAATTTGGTTGCTCACATTATCCATGACTAATGGCTGAAGAGCAGGGTCTTTGTTGGAGTTGGCGTGAGAACAATCAACCATGATGTTGTTTTGCACATTGGCTTTTTCCATCTCCTGCTCGCACAGAGCGATGCTAACAGAATCATAGTTTGGCTTGCCGCCACCGCCGCGAAGCACCATGTGACCGTATTGGTTGCCCTTAGTTTTTACGACAGCAACCTGGCCGTCACCATTAATACCCAGGAAGCGGTGAGGGTTTGCAGTGGACTGCATGGCGTTGATTGCAACGGTTAAGTTGCCGTCGGTGCCATTTTTAAAGCCTACAGCACAAGATAAGCCGCTAGCGAGCTCACGGTGAGTTTGGCTCTCTGTGGTTCTCGCACCAATTGCAGACCAGCTGATTAAGTCTTGCAGGTACTGTGGGGAGATCGGGTCAAGCGCTTCAGTCGACAGTGGTAAGCCGAGTTCAGACAAATCAATGAGTAATTTTCGAGAAATCTTAAGGCCGTCTTCTATCTTGAAAGTGTCATTAAGATATGGATCATTAATTAACCCTTTCCAGCCAACGGTAGTCCGTGGCTTTTCAAAATAAACACGCATTACTATTAAGATGCTGTCGCTAACCTTTTCGCTAAGTACCTTCAGCCTTTGGGCATATTCTTTGGCAGCTTGAACGTCATGGATAGAACAAGGGCCAATCACAACAAAGAGTCGTGGATCTTTACGGTCAAGAATGTTTCTGACGGCAAGTCGGCCTTGCTCAACGGCGGCTACCGCCTTATCAGAAATAGGGAGTTCTTTCTTAAGCTGCTCAGGGGTGATAAGGGTCTGAGTGCTTTCTATGTTTAGGTCTTCGAGGCGTTTATCTGACATTTTGCTTATTATTCCGAAGCTTTCGCATTAAAGGGCGTAATAATAGAGCACATGATTGGGCTACTGAAAGGGGTAATTGAAAAAAAGGGGAGAAAATTGAAAAAGGCCTGTTAAAAACAAGCCTTTTGATGCTATTTGCGAAATTTATCGTTCATTTCTTTATATTTCAGCACATCCGGCTCAGGAAATAATAGGTCCGACCCTTCTTTGACACTTTTTAATAAGTGCTCTCTAGCCCAGCGCTTAACCGTTACCTCGCTGACATTTAAAAGGCTGCTTGCCTCAGCCAGACTTAGCATTTTGTCACTCATAATCACCTCCTGTTGGGTTCAAATGAAAGTATAGACAGGTTTTCACCTGCTATGCTTATTTTAAACGTTGGCAGTAAGCGGTCGCCATGAGTAATCGAATTTTATTTTCAACAGACCTTGGGTTGTACAGCCCATATTTAATGAGGCAGCTGTCGAAAATAGCTGTCAGCATGCAAGCCACAGTGGACATCATTCATGTCATAGAACCAATGGGGGTGTTTGCCGAGTCCATTATAAACAGCTATGTGCCCGATAATGATCGCCGCTACCTTAGAGAGCAGGGCCTTGCAGATGTACTTAGTAAGATCAAAGGTCAAGTCATTCAGACGATTACAGAAGACTATATGGATATTTTAAAAACGGTTGATCTAGGTGAAGTAATGGTTGAGCTTGGTCATCCTGCACAAACTATCATTAATCAAGCCTTGAAAGGTGGCAGTCAAATATTGGTATTAGGTAGCCACGGCCAGTCTGCGTTTCAAGGGGGGCCAATGGGTTCGGTTGTCACTAAGGTAATGCAGCTCTCTCCAATTCCTGTGCTAATGGTCCCCATGATGAACCTTGGGGACCTTGATAGGTTAGACAACTAAAAGATCATATATTTAATACCAAGAAATAGAAGTAATCCCGCTAAGATATTTCTCAATAGTGCCTCTGGTAAATGAGAGCCAATTTTGGTGCCGAAATGTATCGCCGGAATGGAACCCAGCAGGAGTGCACCAAGAAGTGCGTAATCGACATTTCCTAAGGACAGGTGAACAAGTCCGCCGATAAGCGTTAAAGGTACAGCGTGTGCTAAATCAGTGCCGACTATTTGTACCGATCTTAGGTAAGGATAGAGAATCAACAAAACAACGGTCCCGATCGCACCAGCACCAACTGACGTCAATGTCACAAATATTCCAAGTATGATGCCCATTATAATGGTTAATGCAGCGCGATTATTTTGAAGCCAGCTTGTGCCACTTAAGTTGGCTTGTCGCTCTGCAAACACCTGTAATCTTTTTCGAAACAAAAGCAATGTGGCAGTGATAACCAACATAAGGCCCAGGCAACTCGTTATAATCCCCGTGTAGTGTTGATAATCGTCAAAAAAGGCGCTTAAAATTATACCGGTTAGTATGGCGCTGGGAATACTTCCGGCTACCATTAATAAAGTGATGGTCCAGTTAATCGTTTTTTGTTTGTGGTGAGCGACGACCCCGCTAGCTTTGGTAATGGCCGCATATAAAAGGTCGGTGCCAACCGCGATATGTGGCGGAATGCCAAATAGTAGGAGCAGGGGAGTCATTAATGACCCACCGCCAATGCCAGTAATACCTACAACGAGCCCCACAAGGGCACCTGACATTACATATAACAGAAATTCCATAAATATAGTCTATGCTTATAACATACAGTTTAAGAAGTTAGCTGGTAAATCTATAGAATTCGATCTATTCTGGAAAAGAATATTTACTTATATTTTTATAACCAATTAACGGGTAGTAGGGTCGTGTTAGCCTGGAGGGCTTATGAAGCTACAACAATTGCGCTACATCTGGGAAGTGGCGCACCATGATCTCAATGTGTCTGCTACGGCTCAAGTGCTGTATACGTCTCAACCTGGGATCAGCAAACAAATTCGTCTGTTAGAAGATGAGCTTGGGGTGGAGATTTTCGCTCGAAGCGGCAAGCACTTAACTCGTGTTACCCCCGCTGGCGAGGCGATTCTTAAGGTTTCTGGTGAAATCCTGAGAAAAGTAGAAAGTATCAAACAGGTAGCCCAAGAGTTCAGTAATGAAAACAAAGGAAGTTTATCTATAGCAACCACGCATACTCAGGCACGCTATGCATTACCTGGTATTATTCAAGATTTTATTACTCAATTTCCAGATGTTTCCCTACACATGCATCAGGGAACCCCAACCCAGATAGCTGAGATGGCTGCAAATGGTACGGTTGACTTTGCCATTGCGACAGAGGCAATGGATCATTTTAATGACTTAATTATGATGCCATGTTACCGCTGGAATCGAAGTATTCTCGTTCCCAAGACCCACCCTTTAGCTCAGCGAGCAAAACCCACCCTTGAAGAAGTAGCAACTTTTCCATTAGTTACTTATGTCTTCGGCTTCACTGGTCGTTCTCGTTTAGATGAAGCATTTAAGGATAAAGGCTTAACCCCTAAGGTTGTATTCACAGCGGCTGATGCCGATGTTATTAAAACCTATGTACGTCTAGGCCTAGGAGTAGGGATTGTGGCAAGCATGGCAATTGATCCTGAAAAAGACAGTGATCTTGTAGCCATTGATGCAAGCCACTTATTTAATGACAGTGTCACAAGAATTGGGTTTAGAAAAGGTACCTTCCTAAGAGGTTTTATGTGTGACTTTGTTGCTCGATTTGCACCTCACCTCGATAAGGCCACAATTGAAAAAGCAACTCAGTGCCACAGCAAGTCTGAATTAGAGGAAATGTTTTCAGGGATCGAGCTTCCCAGTCGCTAGACTGGGAGTTTCATATGCTAGGTTTTTGAAATAATGTTGCTTGCATGCAGGCCACACTCTTTTCCGCCATCGTTTTCCCACCACCAGCGTCCTTCGCGTTCATGTTGATTTGGCAGAACAGGGCGGGTGCAGGGTTGACAGCCAATACTGATATAACCCTGAGCGTGAAGTGGATTATAAGGCACGTCAAACATCTTAATGTAATTCCAAACGTCTTCAGAGCTCCAGTTTGCTAAGGGGTTAAACTTGTATAGATCCCCATTTTGCCCCTCAAATGCATCCAGCTGAAAGGTTGGAATTGAGGTGCGAGTACCCGGACTTTGATCTTTTCTTTGCCCGGTAATCCATGCATCCAATGTTTTGACTTTGCGCTTTAGCGGGTTAATCTTTCGAACAGCGCAGCACTCATTGTGCCCATCCTCATAAAAACTAAACAACCCTTTTTCTTTAACAAAAGGCTCTAGCTCTGTATGCATTGGACTGATTAGCTCTATCTCAATCCCATAATGTTTTCTGACTTGATCTATAAAGACATAGGTTTCTGGGTGAAGGCGGCCAGTATCCAAGCTGAATACGCGAATGTCCTTTTTAGCTTTCAAAGCTAGGTCGATCAAAACAACATCCTCTGCACCACTGAATGAAATGGCGATATTGTCGAACTGGCTCAAGGCGTGCTTTATAATTTCTTTAGGCTGCTTGGTTGAGAGCTCTTTATCTAGGGCTTCTATTTCTGGTGGAGTAAATGTCATAAATAAGGACTCTTTATATTATTAAGATAAGGTTAGCAGATTCCAGATATGCTAAAAAATAATTATTAAGAATAATTTAATAATCATAGCTTATAAGATAAAGCGCATTATGCGATTGAATGGCTTGGCTAATGAAGATAGAGTAGCGCCTTTTTACGTACTTAGGAGTTTAAAGCGTGGAGTTAGCCTGTCTTGACCTAGAAGGGGTGTTAATCCCAGAGATTTGGATCGAATTTGCCAATAAAACCGGCATTGAAGAGCTTAAAGCAACCACTCGTGATATTCCTGACTATGACGTATTAATGAAACAGCGTCTTAAAATCCTAGCGGATAACAATCTAAAAATAGATGACATTCAAGAAGTAATAGCCACGCTATCGCCTCTTGAAGGGGCAAAAGAATTTATCGATTGGTTGCGTGAGCGCTTTCAAGTGGTGATTCTGTCGGATACATTTTATGAATTTGCACAGCCGCTTATGCGACAACTTGGATTCCCAACTTTATTTTGCCATAAGCTAGAAGTAAGCGAAGAAGGGTATATTACTGATTATAAATTGCGCCAAGTAGACCCTAAGCGTCAGTCTATCCGTGCATTTCAGTTGTTAAATTACCGCTGCATAGCTGCAGGAGATTCTTATAACGACACCACTATGCTTAAACAGGCGGAAGCTGGCATTCTGTTTAAATCACCTCAGAATGTGATTGATGAATTCCCTCAGTTCCCTGCTGTACATGAGTATGCTGAACTTAAGGAGCAATTCTTAAAGGCCAGTAATCGCAAGCTATCTTTGACTTAAGAGATAGCCTGCATGAGCTTGGATATTTTATCCAAGCTCTCTTGGTACTCATCTTCCCATTTTGAATCAGCTACAATTCCTCCTCCTGCCCAGCACGTCACCTCGTTATTTTCGAATAAAAATCCTCTAATCAGTATGTTTGAACTCATCATATTATTGCTAGAAAAATAAAAGCTACTGCCGCAGTAAAAACTTCTAGGAACCTGCTCAAGCTCTGAAATTATTTCCATGGAGCGTTTTTTAGGCGCCCCGGTAATGGAGCCACCAGGAAATGCATCCATTAATAATTTCACTGGGTCTTTACCTGAAATATCGGCGGCAATTGTACTGACCAAGTGATGTACCGTGCTGAATGATTCAATTGCAAATAATTCGTCCACTTTGATATTCTGACTGTTTTTACTTAGATCGTTGCGCAGTAAATCAACGATCATTAAATTTTCAGCTCTATCTTTGGTGCTCTGCATAAGCTCAGATCGTTCTTGTTCATCCTTTACTGGGTCGCTATGCCTAGGCCGGGTTCCTTTTATCGGCTTTGTTATGACTTCATTGTTTGAGCAGCGCAAAAATAGCTCGGGGGACGCGCTCGCAAAACACCAATTGCCTGATTCAAAATAACTAGCAAAAGGTACCTTAGCGCGTGCCTTAATTTTTGTATAAGCCTCTAGTGGTGAGCCTGTGTATGTAGCTTTAAATGATTGCGCTAAATTCACCTGATAGGTGTCGCCGCTCAAAATATAATCAAGTATTCGCTCAATTTTGATTTTGTATTGCTCTTTATTCCAGAGAGCTTTAAAAGGGGTGGATAGCTTAAAATTATTTAAATGTGACTGAGAGCTGCCCAGTGAATTATTGAACAGGGATACTAGGAATTCCTTGCTATGCTCAGATACCTCAGACCAATGAACAAGGTATGATTGCTTCAAGTGGTGATCAATTAAGTAAGCCCATGTATATAAGCCACATAGCAGAAAGGGTTGAGAGCGATAATTTGGCATACTAGCTTGCGGGCTATCAGAAATACCAAGGTCATAGCTAATATGCCCAATCAGTCCACCTGTAAATGGCAGGGTGGATTCTATAGACGGTAGTTTATCCCTCAATGAATTAAGATTACGAATAGCCGATTTAAAATCGTGCTTGTGCTCTAACTTGATCAATTCGTTGGGAGCTGCGCTAATAATACTCCAACGCCCTTCAGGGTGATCAAAGTTTGAGCTTTCAAGAGCAACCATGTTTGAAAGAGGCTTTAAAGTACACAGAAGCCTATGGGAGTCATTTAAATAAGGAAGAGTGGTTATTGAGAAATTCATTGTAGCCTGCCAGTAAGTATTTCTATTTTAATATCAGAAGGCATTTATAGATAGGGTATTGGTAGTAATCCGCCATCCAGTTGTACATGAGTGCTATAAAAGTAAGCCAAGTGTTTGATATTTATTCAATCAAGGCTTTATTTGTCGATAGACCACTAAGTGACGTATGGCCTAATAAGTTAATTAATGTAACAATGAGTAACTGACCAAAATAACAAAAATAATAAGTTAGGCCTAAAATATCCATGTTGGTTTTTCTGCTTGCTTCCATAATTAGCTACACAATGATAACTGAGTTCCTAGAGGTGGAGTCTCAGCCAAAAGGTATTGTGTACTATGAAACTGGTTATGGCGCACAAAGTACTCATCAAAAAGAATTCATTGAGCCACTCTCTGAGTTTCGCTACAACAATGTTGTTCGCCAAGCTTATGACTATAGTTGCGGATCAGCTGCTCTGACCACATTACTCGATTTTTATCTAGGGCGTAACTTCCAAGAGCGACAAGTGATGGAAGGGCTACTTCAATTCGGAGACTCTGAGAAAATTGTTGAACGTCGAGGTTTTTCCTTACTCGATATGAAGCGCCTAGTAACGGCCTTGGGGCACCCATCTGGTGGCTTTAGGGCAGAAAAAGAAGACTTAATTAAACTTGATCACCCAGCAATAGCTCCCATAGAGTACGCTGGCTTTAAGCACTTTGTGGTTATTCGAGGTGTAAAAAAAGGCCATGTATTTGTTGCTGACCCATCTCTTGGTAACATCAGCTTCACACTCAATCGCTTCATGGAAATATGGGATCGCAATGTACTATTTATTGTATTCCCAAACGGGCATAAGCCGGTTGGCGGTCTTGAAATAAGAGATGAAGATTTAAGAATCATTGATGAGCGTACATTCACGCAGATGGCGTTCAGAGATTTTAGAGATTTTTTCCCTGCTGACCATATTCGTGAGGCTGCCGAGGTAAGTAATGGGCTTGCTCGGAGCAAGAACAATGCTTATTGGTATCGCGAAGAAGATGCGGAAGAGGATGATCAAGGAGAACTAAGAGCTGCGGGTGATGATGGCTTTGACCCTTCTTTGGTTAATACAGTTAAGACGGACTCTCTTATAAGAAAAAGCATTCGCTTCAAGAGAAAATAATAAAAAGAACATGGTGGTTTAAGTGAACGCGAAATATTTATTATTACTGGCTGCTTTTATAGCTCAAAATACAAGTGCGGATGTTTCTAGCGCTAGGGAAGCCCTTTCTCAGCAAGAAGGTGATGCAAGCCAAGAAAAAAGTCTTGAAGAGGTGTTTGAGGCAACTGAAAATAGCTATTCCTTAATGAAAGAAGGCCAAACTTCTCTTGGCTTTAATATGAGCTATAGCTATGTTGCTGACCAGCGTCTAGACGTAGATATTCAAAATGGTCAAGTACGAGCGTTCGATGTAAACCCATCTGCAAGTCATAATTTATCGAATAATTTTAATTTTGATTATGGTTACGAGAACAACCTTACACTTGGGATTACTGTTCCCCTAGTCGTAAAGTATGACTCTGTTGAAACTCAAAGTGCATCTGGTCTTGGTGATGTGTCAATTAATGCTCGATGGCAGCCATACGCCTATGTGCCGGGTGAACTAAGTAAAACAGTTACAGGCTCATTCAAAACTAAAACAGGATCAAGCCCATTTAAAACTGTAGGTTCAAAAACCTTACCAACCGGTAGTGGATATTATTCTCTATCTGGTGGTCTTTCCATGTCAAAAGTTGTTGACCCTGTAATGTTATTTGGATCAGGCAGTGTGTCATACGCCATTCCAGAAAAAGATGTAAATCAGCCACGTAGTGGTGCACTTCTAATGGAAGTTAAACCGGGTTTAACAGCATCCTTTTCTGGCGGTTTTGCATACTCTCTTTCTTATGATGTTTCTATGAGTATGTCATTTCAAGGCAGCTATACAAATAAATCCACTTATGTATTTCGAAATAGCACCGGTACCTTTTCCGATGTCGAAAGTGCAGCTTCGATGACAGGCCTTTTTAATATTAGTCTTGGTATACGAGTATCACCAAAAACAATTACCAATATTGGTGTTGGCTTTGGTATGACGGATGATGCGCCGGATATGATTTTATCTTTATCTCTGCCAATTGATGTAAATGGTTTAAAAGCCAAATCATCTAGCTCTTCTTAATTGTGGCGGTTGTTATGAAGAGTATTTTTGTTTTAGTTTTCCTTTTGTTTAGCAGTCTCTCTAATGCCCAATTAGGTCAATCAATGTTAATTGATCCTAAAGCGCTTTCATTGGGCAATGCTGTTACAGCTGACCCACCGGGTATGGCATCTATTCACTATAATCCTGCAGGTCTTACAAAATTAGAAGGACGCCAAATTGGCGTAAGCATTTTAAATGTTATTTTGAAGTCCGAAGCAACGTTTAATCTACCTGAAGATTATGATGGCGATGGCGAGTTGTTAAACTTTGAGGATGACCCCGTTATTGGTCAAAAGAGTGAAGCCATTGCAGGTGCTTATATACCCGGTGTAGGTATTTTTCCTTTGCACCTTCCCGTACTTGCGCTGCCATCAGCTGGCATTTCTATTAATCCGCCAGGCTCTAAGTTTACCTTTGCTACAGCGACCTATATGCCGATGGTTGCTGGCTTCGTAAAAGAGGGTGTCGATAATCCTGGGCGCTATCAAGCTAAGCAACTCGCCATGCAACGCATGACTTATCTGTCACCGTCTTTTGGTTACAAGGTAAATGACGAGCTCTCATTAGGCGCAGGTTTTTTATTATCCCACCAAGGTTTTGCTATTGAGCAGGATGCGCGCGGTGTTAACTTAATCATGGCCGCTACTGAAATGCTCCAAGATGCTTTTGGTTGCGAAGAAGGTGGTGGCGGTAATGATCCACTGGTGCCTTTTATTTCATTATGCGGTGGCCGCGTTGGCCCTTATCGGGATATTGGCACACTTAGCATGCAGTTAGAAAATTCCATGTCACTGTCATATAACCTTGGTCTTTTGTGGGAACCAACGGATTGGTTTGCATGGGGCATGGCTTATCAAAGTGAGGCGACAGACCAGTTAAGCGGTGAGTTTGAAATGGACTACTCAAGGGACTTCTCTGGGTTTTTCAGTGGTTTTCGCGGGTCTATCTTTGGTGCCATCATTGGTGCAATGTTTCAGCTACCATCAGGTGTTAGCAAAGAAACGGGTTACGTTACAACTGAGTTCACATACCCACAGCATTTCCAAACAGGGTTTAAGTTCCGCTTCTTTGATAAGTTACAGTTTAATATCGATGCAGGTTGGACAGATTATGACGAGTGGGATTCTTTTTACTTCGAATTTGATCGTCAATTAGACTTTTTGAATGCTGCTAAGATTCTTGCACCTGGCGAAGTGACGGGCAATACACTAAGACAGTATCTTAATTATAAAAGTGTTTGGAGTTTTGGTTTTGGTATTGAATACCAAATGAGTTCTCGCTTGAAAGCACGTATTGGTTATGAACCACGTACTACCTCGATACCAACAAATCGTCGAAATGTTATGGCGCCTTTAGGTTTTGCACCCATGTATGGCCTTGGGTTTGGTTATCGCTGGGATCTGGATACCGATATTGATGTATCCTTATCTTTCTTAAAAAGCCAAGAGTCCATACCAGCAGACGAGCCAAGTGGCTCACTCAACCAAGATTGCCTGACCTGCATTGTAGCTAATCCATATCCAGGTTTAGATGTGGAGACCAAATTAACGGTAGCTGCAGCCGGCATTACATTTAGAACTAAATTTTGATGCGCTATCTTTTTATTATTCTTACGTTTTTACATCTTGCTGCTTGCCAAAATATGCAGCAAGGTGACACTGATTTTTATACTTGGGTGGATGAAACGGGGCAAATTAGAACCATAAAAAAACAACCTGCAGCAGCCAAGAAAGAACAGGTAGCCACAAGTCCTGACAACCTCAATCAAGGTGACAATAGTTTTGATCCAAATGACTTCACACCATCACAGGAAGTCGACAAAAAATTAAATAATGAGAAATTGTATGCCTGGCAAGAGCCGAGCGGAGCACAAATAGTAAGGCAGGAGTCCATATCTCAACAAGAACCTAAGCCCGTTTCAATAGCGCCAGAAAGTACGCTTTCGAAAAGTTTCAAGGTTTTTAGAGAAGGGACACAAGTTAGCTTTGATGATATTGATGGTATTTCGATAAGCTTGGCTCGTTATTATCAATACAGCGATGCAGCCGAAACCGACTACGCACTTCTTGAGTTTTTAAGTCCAATTGAGCGAATTGATATTAAAAGCTTCATTAAAAATGATACCGTTGCCATGCCAAGAATCATACCTCTAACGAAAAGCTTTAATCAAAACTTCAGTTTTGATAACCCTTTTGAGTTTAGGGAAGAGGAGTCATGGCATGGCTATGGCTTTGTTTATGGCGTTTTGGATATCCCGCCTGATACGAAGTATCTTTTATTGCTACCTAACCCTCAGTCTGGTGTATTTGAAGCTGAGGGTAAGCTGATTAAGCAAAGTAACCTAGGCAGCCTAGTCTTTACCAAGGTGAAATAAAGCTAGGCTCTTCTGTTTAACTTTGTATCAACCATAATGCGTGTTGATATTTCTTCAACTGACAAATCCGTTGTTGTTAGAAAAGGAATATTCATTCTTTGAAACAACATCTCAACTTCTTCCGTTTCGTAATAACATTGATTTAATGACGCGTATCGACTATTTGCTTTTCGCTCATTTCGAATAGCTGCGAGCCTTTCTGGATCAATAGTTAAGCCGAAAAGTTTATGCTTGTGAGCTTGGAGTGCTTTTGGTAGATCTCCGTTACCTAAGTCTTCCTCCGTAAGCGGATAGTTCGCCGCCTTAATGCCAAATTGCAGTGCTAGGTAAAGGCAGCTTGGTGTTTTACCTGAACGTGATACACCAACTAAAATAATATCTGCTTTGTCGTAATGTTTAATTTTGCTGCCATCATCATTGTCCAGTGCGAAATTGACGGCATCGATTCGAGCTAAATAACTTTTATTGTCACCGCCAACATGGGATTTACCCACTGTATAGCTAGACCCCATATTTAACTCTTTTTCTAGGGGAGCCAAAAAGGTTGCAAATATATCAACCTTAAAAGCATCCGCCTTAGATATTTCATCACGGATATCTTGATTAACAATGGTATCAAATACGATTGGTCTACTTCCGGCTTGAGCTAAGTCGTTTAGGCGCGTTACAACCTCTTGAGCTTTGGTGATAGAGTCGATATACGGTAGGGTGACCTGTTCAAATTCTATACTTTCAAATTGCGCTAATAAGCTGTGTCCAAGTGTCTCTGCTGTAATGCCAGTGCCATCGGATATAAAAAAAGCTTGTCGTTTCATAAATTTTAACAACTTTGTGAATAGTATCTAGAATTAGAGTACTATATCGACGTGTCGCGCACTAGGTTTCATGGGAGGTAAGCTTGAATAATCACGTTATTTGGTTCGATCAGCTGGGTATATCGGATGTCGATAAGGTCGGCGGTAAAAACGCCTCACTAGGTGAGATGATTAGTAATTTATCTTCTACTGGCGTGAATGTCCCCAATGGTTTTGCCACTACAGCTGATGCATTTCGTTTATTTCTTGAGCAGGATGACCTCCAATCGAAGATTGCGCAATTATTATCCAGCATTAAAGATGGTTCACTTTCAGACTTAAGCTCAGCAGGTGAGCAAATCAGATCTCTGATTCTCAACACACCGTTACCGGCATCATTGGAAGAAGCGATAAAATTATCATTATCAAAGCTTCAAGGTGATGATAATCAAATTTCTGTAGCCGTTCGTTCATCAGCCACAGCTGAAGATTTGCCTGATGCCTCTTTTGCAGGCCAACAAGAGACCTTTTTAAATGTTGTGGGTGAAGATGCTGTATTGCACGCCGTTAAAGAAGTATTTGCCTCTTTATATAACGACCGAGCAATCAGTTATCGCGCCCACCAAGGGTATGAGCATTTAGATGTAGCGCTTTCTGTTGGCATTCAGCGCATGGTAAGAAGTGAAAGTGGTTCTGCTGGTGTGATGTTTACTTTAGATACAGAGTCAGGCTTTGACCAAGTGGTATTCATTACTAGTGCCTACGGCTTAGGCGAAACAGTGGTGCAGGGGGCCGTTAACCCGGACGAATTCTACGTTCATAAAAAATCCCTCTCTGAAGGAAGACCTGCGATCTTGCGCCGTAATCTAGGTGCGAAAGCCGTTAAGATGGTATATAGCCAAGATGATAGTTCAACTTCACCGGTTGAAACTGTTCGAGTAGATCGAGAAGAGCGTTTTAAATTTAGTATTAATGATGACGATATTAATGCACTTGCCAAGCAAGCTTTGATTATTGAACAGCATTACCAGCGCCCGATGGATATTGAATGGGCAAAAGATGGGCAAAATGGCCAAATTTACATAGTCCAAGCCCGCCCCGAGACTGTTAAAAGTCGTACCAGTAAAAATGTCATGGAACGTTACATTCTTAAAGAGACGGGTAAGGTCCTATGCGAGGGGCGCAGTGTTGGTCACCGTATTGGCCGCGGACCAGTCAAGGTTCTCAGAAATGTGGATCAAATGCAGGATATAAATGAAGGTGACATCCTCGTAGCCGATATGACGGACCCAGACTGGGAACCCATCATGAAAAAAGCCAGCGCCATCGTGACCAATAGAGGCGGGCGAACTTGTCATGCGGCTATAATTGCACGCGAGCTTGGTATTCCCGCCGTTGTTGGGTGTGGTGATGCAACGGACGAGCTAATGAACGGTCAGCAGGTAACAGTATCATGCGCTGAAGGTGATACTGGATTTATTTATGATGGTGCACTTGAGTTTGAACATAAGACCAACTCTGTAGGTACGATGCCTGAGCTCCCTTTTAAAATCATGATGAATGTGGGCAACCCTGATCGGGCATTTGACTTTCAGGGTTTGCCAAATGAAGGAGTGGGGCTAGCCCGACTAGAATTTATTATCAATCGCATGATTGGCGTGCACCCTAAGGCGTTATTAAATTTCAACGAACTACCTGAAGAAGTAAAAACCACGGTAGAGCGTCGCATTGCTGGCTATGCTTCGCCTATTGATTTCTATGTTGAGAAGTTAGTTGAAGGCATTAGTACTCTTGCCGCTGCTTTTTATCCTAAAAAGGTCATCGTGCGGCTATCTGATTTTAAATCCAATGAATACGCCAACCTGATCGGCGGTCGCTTATACGAGCCTGAAGAAGAAAACCCTATGCTGGGTTTCAGGGGTGCAGCCCGTTATATCAGTAAATCATTTCGAGACTGTTTTGAATTAGAGTGCCGCGCCATCAAAAAAGTACGCGAAGAAATGGGGCTATCCAATGTAGAAGTGATGGTGCCTTTTGTTCGAACCGTTGGTGAGGCAAAGCAAGTGGTCGATCTTTTGTCCACAAATGGATTGAAACGCGGTGAGAATGGACTGCGATTGATCATGATGTGCGAGCTACCAGCCAATGCGTTATTAGCGGATCAATTTCTTGAATATTTTGATGGACTGTCTATTGGCTCCAACGATTTAACTCAACTAACCTTAGGACTGGATCGAGATTCAGGCGTGATTGCTCACCTGTTTGATGAGCGTAACGATGCCATACGCCAGTTAATGCATATGGCGATTTCAGCCTGTAAAAAACAAAATAAATACATAGGTATATGCGGCCAAGGACCAAGCGATCACCCTGACTTTGCCAAGTGGCTCATGGATGAGGGCATTGATAGTGTTTCTTTAAATCCAGATTCTGTTCTGGATACATGGTTTTATTTAGCCGATAAAACACAGTAAGGTATTTAATGAAAAGCAGTAGTTCCTTATTTCCCGTTGCATTAATGCGGGCAGAGGTTTTGTCTTCTGAATTTATAGAAGACACCTATTTACTTAAACCAAATAACAGCCCTGATCCGACTGCCCAAGTTGCACTTTCGCGCTTGGGTTATTATGAAAAAAATCGAAGCAATCGTGGAACCCCAATCATTCTGATACACGGTGCTTTTTCTAATAAAGGCATTTGGCTGGATAGCCACTTACATGGCGCGGCACGTTTATTACTTGAGAATGGTTTTGATCCCTGGATGCTTGAATTCAGAGGGCATGGTGACAGCCCTGAAAATAATGTTTTTTTAAAGAACTCACTAGAGTTATATGCTGAATACGATCTACCTGCAATACAAGCATTTGTATTTGAGCAGACCCAGCAAAAAGCTGTCTGGGTCGGGCATTCAAGTGGTGGAGTTTGTATTGCTACCGCTCTAGCGGGCAGGCATCTAATCCAAAGCCAGATAGTCTCAGTTGCATTATTTGGCAGTCAAGTTTCTCGCTACCCACTGGCTATTTACCTGCCTTTTATCAAAACCTTTTCTAAGCTTTGGTTGCAAACAAAGAAATACATTATTAGCTCTAAGTTTGGACCTGAAGCAGAGCCCCGAGGAATTGGCCAAGAGTATATTCGCTGGGCAGGCTGGCTAACCCGCTGGAAATCAACAAAAGGCGTTTCCTACTGGAAAGCCTTACAAGATATCAGTTTACCTGTTATCGCTTTTGCCGCTAAAAATGACAAAGGAGACCCGGCCAAGCATTGTGAAAAATTACTCAATGGCTTTTCCGGGATTAAGTCATTTCATTTACTTGCCCGTAATAAGGGTTTTTCAATGGATTACACCCATGGCAAGATGGTGAAAAGTGAACAGGCTGAACAAGAAGTATGGCCATTATTAATAAACTGGCTAAAGACACTCAAAGAAAACAAACAGGAGAAAGTATAATGACACATTACATCACCCCAGATCTTTGTGATGAATATCCAGAGGTAGAAGTTCTGGAGCCAATGTTTAATAATTATGGCGGTCGTGAATCTTTTGGTGGTGAAGTGGTAACCATTAAGTGCCATGAGGATAACTCGCTAGTAAAAGAACATGTCGACAAACCTGGAGCAGGCAAGGTAATGGTTGTCGATGGTGGCGGTTCCATGCGCAACGCTCTTCTTGGCGACATGCTGGCAGAAAAAGCGGCTAAAAATGGTTGGGAAGGTATTGTTATTTACGGCTGTATTCGTGATGTTGA
>MDTG01093694.1_pt1 | contig 20241 bp, 18 predicted proteins | sample 811421 | NCBI WGS metagenome assembly MDTG01 (sample SAMN05326645, study PRJNA326480) | marine metagenome | isolation source: seawater | place: Pacific Ocean: South East | collected 2011
GTTGATGATGTTAATATTGAAAAAAATATTTCTAAATGGCAGGAAATGATAGGTTACGTCCCTCAAGAAACTTATTTGCACGACTCGTCATTAAGAGAAAATATTGCTTTTGGAGTAGATAAAAATTTAATTGATAATAGCAAAGTAGAAAAAGTATCAAAGTTAGCAAATCTTTCTAATTTTATAAAAACTTTGGAGAATGGCTTTGATACAGAAGTCGGAGAAAATGGAATTAAATTATCTGGTGGACAAAAACAAAGAATTTCAATTGCTAGATGTTTATATAAAGATCCTCAGCTTATAATATTTGATGAGGCCACTAGCTCTCTAGATGCAGTAACTGAAAAAGCGATAGTAAATTCAATAAATAGTTTAAAAGATGAAAAAACATTAATTTCTATTTCTCACAAATTTTCTACAATGTTGTATTGTGATCAGATTTATGAAATAAAAAAGGGGACACTTGTTAAAAAAAATGTTTAAAAATAAAACTATATTAATCACAGGTGGAACAGGTTCATTCGGCCAGACATGTTCTAAAATTCTTCTTGAAAAGTATAAACTAAAAAAATTAATTATTTTCTCTAGAGATGAAAATAAACAATATCTAATGGCTCAAAAGTTTAAATACGAAAATTTGAGATTCTTTATTGGAGATGTTCGAGACTTTAAAAGAGTAAATATTGCGATGAGAGATGTTGATTATGTAATTCATGCTGCGGCTTTGAAACATGTTCCAATAGCAGAATACAATCCCATAGAATGTATAAAAACAAATATCTACGGTGCAGAAAACATAATTAATGCTGCTATAAATTGTAAAGTCAGAAAAGTTATTGCGCTATCTACCGATAAAGCTACAAATCCAATAAATTTATATGGAGCCAGCAAGTTAGCAGCTGAAAAATTATTTACTGCTGCTAATTCTCTATCAGGAAGTCAGAATACAAGTTTTAGTGTTGTAAGATATGGAAATGTAATTAACTCGAGAGGATCTGTAATTCCGTTCTTTAAAAATCTAATTGCGGAAAAATCAAAATATTTACCAATTACTCATTATGATATGACAAGATTTTTTTTATCATTAGAAGACTCGGTCAAATTTGTTATCAATTGTTTTTCTATAATGCAAAAAGGTGAAGTTTTTGTACCAAAAATGAGTTCACTAAAAATTTGTGATCTCGCGAGAGTTCTGAGCCCTAAAGCTAAGTTAAAGTTTATAGGCATAAGGCCAGGAGAAAAAATTGATGAAGTTTTATGCTCTAAAGAAGAAAATCATTATTTATTAGAATTTAAGGATTTTTATGTGATTTTCAGGGATAAAAAACAAATGTTAAACTACAATAAAAAGTTCAAATACGTAGGTAAAAGAGTACCAAAGTCGTTTTACTATTCATCCCTCAATAATGTGGATTTGTTAAAAATTAATAAAATTAAAACAAAATTTAAAAAATTTTTTTAAAAATAGTCGTGAAAAATTTGGTAATATCAAATGATGTCGACCTTTGGTCGACGAATGAGGAGAATATACTCGTAGGCGATTGGTGTGAGCAAGGTCTTGAAAAATTTAAAAATTCACATAAGATTTCTATTATCGAAAATCATTGGAAAGATTTAAATAAAGCCGAAAATGATTTAAATAAAATTGAAAGTTCAATCTGGGCAGAGTTAATTTCGTTCATTTCAAATGAACTAAACAATTATCACAAAACAAATTACAAAAAAGATTATTGGGAAATACTTATTGGCTCTTGGCTTGCTTCTTATTTAATATGTTTGTTTGATAGGTACGAAACTATTAAATCTATTATTAGGAAATATAATTTGAATAATTTACAATCAAAAATATTCAATTATAATGATGAAGATTTTATCCCTGAACAAACAAGAGATTTTACTTCTAATTTGACTTTTCAAAATTCCTGGTCACATTGGATCAATTTTAATCTAATAAAATTTTTTCAAATCAAATTTAAAGAGACAGACTATAAAAAAAATATAATAAATCCTACAAGTTTATCTGAAAATCCATTTAATAGAAAAAAAAAATTTTTACTAAATATATTTGGCTTAATTAATAGAATATTGAATTATTTTTTTACTTGTAAACTATACATTCATGAGGCTTATATGCCAAAATCTTTGAAGTTAAAATTACTTTATTACTCAAAGAGTTTTCCGATTATTCCAATAAAATATTTTTACGAAAAAACTGGTTTAAAATTTGATGATAAATTTAGAAAAAAAACAATTCAAATTAAAAATGATAGTTTTGTCGAATTCGCAAAGTTGATGGTTTTCAAAAATATCCCAAAAAGTTTTGTGGAAGACTTTTTAAATAATAAAAAAAAGATTAAAAAATTTGGGTGGCCAAGAAATCCTTCTAAAGTTCTCACATCTATAGCCCAATATTATAACGAATATTTTAAAATTTATATTGCTGAAAAAAAAATGTCAAAATGTAAGTTTTTAATTTCTCAACACGGGGGTATGTATGGAACAGCAAAATTTATAACTGGAGAATTTTTTGAAAAAAAAATTTGTGATAATTATTTGTCCTGGGGATGGTCTGATAGTTCGAAGGTAATCCCTATGCATTATTTAAATTTCAATTTAAATAAAGAGTATAAAAAAAAATTAAACCCCAATGGAATTATTATTTCTGCAACAAATACTTTTAATATCCCTAATAGATTAGCATCTGCTCCAAGAGATTTAGATAGTACAAAAAAATATTATCAAAATATATCAAAGTTTATTGACAATTTAGATACTAATATACAAAAACAAAGTAATTTAAAGTATCTTGATTTCGGTAGAGCGCCAAACATAAGAGAATTCTTAAATCAAAATATCAATTTTCTTAAGACAAAAAAAACCATCATTGAAGAGTCAATTAATTATAGATTAGTTATTGAAACTTTGAATTCAACTGGATTTTTAGAAAACTTATATTTTAATGTACCCTCAATATTAATATTGGATGAAAGTTACTGCCAAATTAGAAATAATGCTTTAAGATATTTTGATCAATTGAAAACTCAAAAAATAATATTTAATAACCCTATACAAGCTGCAAAGCATGTTAATGATAATTATCAAAATATAAATTTTTGGTGGAAAAATAAAGATTTACAAAACGTAAGATTAAATTTTTGTAAAAAGTTTATTAACTTTCCAGATAAAAATTATTTATCAATAAGAAACTTTCTGAATTAATTATGTGTGGAATATCTGGAATTTATAGCTTATCAAATAAGCCTATTAAAAATCTTAAATCAAGATTGATATTAATGACGGATCTTCTTCACCATAGAGGGCCAGATCAAAAAGGAATTTATACCTCAAAAAATAACACATTTGGTCTTAGTAATAATAGACTATCAATTGTTTCACCCAATGAAAAAATTATTTTACCTTTTACAAAAGATGAAAAAAATTATTTAAGTTTTAATGGTGAAATTTACAATTATTTAGAAATTAAAAAAAAACTCAAAAAATCTAAAATTAAGTTTATTGGAAAAACTGATACTGAGGTACTTTACGAATTTTTAAAGAAATTTGGTTCAAACAATCTTAAGAAACTTAACGGTATGTGGTCTTTTGCATATTATAATTCATTCAGCCATGAATTAATTTTAAGTAGAGATTTAATGGGCGAAAGACACTTATTTTACGCGATACAAGAAGATGAATTAATTTTTTCATCTGAGGTAAATCCTATTCTAGCTATTATGGATAAAAAAAAAATTAAGTTTGACTTTAAATCAATTATTTCTTCATGGAAATATAATAGTTGTAAGCCTGGTAAGACATTAATTAATAAAATTCAGAGGTTAATAGCTGGTTCAAACCTAAAAATTTTAAATAGAAAAGTAACTATGCTAGAAAATTCAAGATTTGAAATTAAAAAGTGGATTAAATTTTTTCAAAATAAGCCAAGTGAAAATAAAGTATTTAATAAATTTGAAAAGATATTTAGTACAGAAGTTAAATTAAGAATCCCAAGAGAAGTTAGTTTTTTTTCGACCTTAAGCGGTGGTATCGATAGCACTATTCTTTCAATGTTTATATCTAAAGAAATAAAATTCAACGCAATATTTGGTGTTTCCAAAAATCAAGAGAAAAAAATTGATAAATATTCTGAGCTAGATTTATCTAAGCTAGTGGCTAAAAATTTAAGAATCAAACATCATCTTGTTTATTTAAATAAGAGTAACGCTATTAAAAACTTGAAGTTTTTTTCTTCAAATTCTTTTGACGGATGTATTGACGCTGGAAATTCAAATTTTTCGGCACTTGCAGAGTATATAAAAAAAAGAAAATCTAAAGTCGCTTTCCTTGCAGATGGTCCAGATGAGCTTCTTGGCGGGTATAACGTTGATATTGAAGCTAATAGAATGGATAACTATTTAAAAAAAAAATCCTTGAAGAGACTTTCTTTGAAAGAAAAAAAAAACATAATAAGAAAATTCGATATTAAAAAAAATAAAGAGTTTGAGCTTGGTTTTAAACCTTTCCATTCAAAAGTTAATCATTCAGTTTGTTCCAACGTTTTTCTAAAAAAAATTATAAAAAATTATAATTTTGACTCAATTCGATCATATGGATCGCTAAACTCGCAATATAAAAATTTAGAAAAAAAATTAGATTTTTCTCAATTAAGAGCTTTAATTTATGCCACTAAAACATTACCTGATATGTTTAATTTAAGAATTGATAAAGCTTTTATGAAAAATACTGTTGAAGCGAGACTACCTTTTCAAGCTGTAAAAGTTGTAGAATTTTTTTTAGCGATGCCAAAATCTTACAGATTTGGTAAAGGCGGCATAGATGGAAAATATTTTCTTAGAAGATATATTCTGAAACGAGCTCCAAAAAAAATTTCTCAAATAATCTATAATAGACCTAAAATTGGAATGGGAGATTATTTATGGTTAAATAAACATGTTTATAATAAAATTAAATTTGATAAGACTATTAAGGAAACTAATATTTTCAACAAATTTCCTTTTAAAAAAAATATAAAAAAGATACTATTAAATAAATATACACATAGTGGAAATAAGTGGGCAGCCTACAATTTTATTAAAATGACCGAAAAATTAAATGATAGTTAGAAAAAATAAAATTTCAAAAACTCAAAAATCTTTTAAACTTGTAATTTGCAAAAAATGAGCATATTTCCTTATAGCAGGCAGAAAATTTCATCATCTGATATTAAAGCAGTAAAGCAAGTGCTTGAGTCAGAATTATTAACTCAAGGACCACTTGTAGAAAAATTTGAAAAAAAATTTTCTCAATTTGTTAATTCTAAATATTCCACAGCTGTAAATAGTGCCACAAGTGCATTGTACATAGCATGTGCAGCTTTAAACTTTAAAAAAAACGATATTTTATGGACATCATGTAATACTTTTGTTTCCTCGGCAAATTGTGGCGTTCATTTAGGAGGTAAAATTGATCTTTTAGATATCGATTATGAAACTGGAAATATTGATGTAAATCTACTTGAGAAAAAGTTACAAAAAGCAAAAAAGCGAAATAAACTTCCTAAAATTATTATACCTGTTCATTTTTCTGGTATTCCAACTGAGCAAGATAAAATTTGGAACTTATCAAAAAAGTACAAATTTAAAATTATTGAGGATGCTTCACATTCTCTTGGGTCTAAATATAAAAAAAATATAACTGGAAATTGTAAATGGTCTCATATTACTATTTTTAGTTTACATCCTGTTAAAATAATTACTACTGCTGAAGGCGGAGTAGCAACAACAAATGACAAATATTTAAATATAAAGATGCAGATGTTAAAGAACAGTGGAATTACAAAAAACAAAAATAGTTTCATTAATAAAAAAAAAAGCACTTTAGATTGGTACTATGAACAGCAAATCTTAGGAATGAATATGAGGATGAATGAAATTTCTGCTGCATTAGGACTTAGTCAATTAAAAAATGTAAAAAAATTTGTTGTAGAAAGAAATAAAATTGCTCGTTTTTATAATAAAACACTTGATACTAGATTTTTACTTCTTCCTAAGGTAAGAAAAGATTTTTACTCTTCATTCCACTTATATTTAGTCAAAATAAAATTAAAAAACTATAAATATTTACAAAAAAAATTATTTCGTGAATTAAGAAAAAATAATTTTTTTGTTCAAGTTCATTATTTACCAGTTCACCAACACCCTTACTACAAAAAAAAATTTAATTTAAAAGATATTCATTTTAGCCAAGCAATAAAACACTCTGAAAGTTCAATTTCAATACCAATATTTCCAGGTTTAAAATATAAAACATTATCTAAAATTTGTAATCTGATTAATAATTTTTTCAAAATTAATCAAAAATCAATTTATCTTTAATGGATACAATTTTTTTTAGAGCAGATAGCTCAAATATTATTGGAGCTGGACATATTTATCGTTGTATCAATTTAGCAAACTTTCTTAAAAAGAAATATAAAATTCATTTTATTTGTCGAAAATTAAAAGGAAATCTAATTCACAAAATTAAATCTAAAAAATTTAGAGTTTTTATAAATTACAGTAGAATTAATTATTTACATCCAAAGATTTGGTCAAAGGAAAATCAGATTGAAGATGCCGAATTTATTAAAAAAAAACTTAAAAAAAAGTATAAATTAATAATTTCAGATCATTGTGGTCTTGGAAAAACGTGGGGAAAAGAAATCAAAAATAGCTTTGTAAAGCATCTTGCCATAGATGATTTTAAATATTTTAATAAGGAATGTGATTATTATTTAAATTATAATTATTCAACAAGATCGTTACTTTCAAAAAATAAAAATACAACTTATTTTTGCGGGGAAAGATATATTCTTAGTGGACATAATATTTTATTTAAAAAAAAAAAAAAAAAAAAATTTTACAAAAGATTACTAGTTTTTTTTGGAAGTGTTGATAAAGAAAATTTTACCCAATCTTTATACAATTTTTTTAAAGTAGTTGATTATAAGAGTATAAAAGTTGAAATACTGGTAGGCATAAATCATAAATTTAAAAAAAAATTTAAGAAAATTAAAAAAAAAAAAAATTTGAGTTTTATTTTTAAGCAAGTTAAAAATTTTAATAATTTTTATAAAGCGTATGATCTAGTTTTGTCTGCTGTTAACACAACTATGTATGAGCAAATTAAAGCGGGTTTTAAACCATTCGTAATTGCACAAAATGATCATCAAAACAAAATCATTAAAAGTTTAGAAGAGAAAAAACTTGTAAAAAAGTTTGATTTTAAAATTAAAAATAGGAAAAAAACTAAATATTTATTGGAAAGCCATAAAAATTTAAATCAAAGACCTGAGTCTAAGATAGTTTCATTGATCAAAAAGAATTCTACAAAACATGTAGCAAAAAAAATAGACAATATAATTGATAGTCTAAAATATAAATGAAAAAAATCATAATTATCTGGGACTCAATTGAAATTGGTGGAGTTGATACTTATTTATACAATTTATTAATTTCTAAAAAATTTCAAAATAAATCAATTACTATTCTCACTAACCATAACAATAATGCAAAAAGATATTTAGGAAAAAAATTAAAAAATTTTAAAGGAATTAATATTTTAGATTACTACTCCTTTTTCAGCGTTTCATATAGTAGCTTTCCTCTAAGAGTAGTATATTTTTTTTTAAAGCCTATTCTTTTCTTATTCTCTATATACAATTTTATTAGTATATTTAGAAAAAAATCTTATGATGTAATAATTGGCCAATGCGGAAATTATGGAAATTTAAGAAGTGAACAAGCTGCTTTGATTGCTGCGTCTATAATCAAAATCCCAAAAAAAATATTAGTCGTTCATCATGAATGTAATAAGCCTACCGTTTTTATGGGTTTTATAAATAACTTGGTTAATTTTTATCTAAATAAAATTTTGAATGAAATTGTAACAGTTTCTTATGCATCAAAAAAATCACTTTTAAAAAAATCAAAGTTCTTAACAAAAAAAAAGAAAATAAAAGTTATACATAATGGCATTGTTGTAAAAAAAATTAAAAGAAAAAATTACTTGAATAGATTTTTTAAAAAAGAAAAGAATTATATTTCAGTTTGTATGTTATCAAGAATTAATTCTTATAAGGGACAGGAAAATCTTATAAAAATGTTGGCTTACCAAAAAAAAATTTTCGAAAAATTTAATTTTTTTTTTATTGGGTCTGGGGATAGAAAATATGTTAATAAATTAAAGGTCTTTTGTAAGAGCAAAAATATTAATAATATTAAGTTTTTAGGATTTATTGATATTAGCAGTCGTAAAATCCTCTCAAGTTTTGATTTATTTTTATCTTTAACGACTGATTACGAAGGTTTTGGTTTATCTATTGCAGAGTCTATGAGCGTCAAAACTCCAATTATTGCTACAAGAGTAGGCGCGGTTACCGAAGTAATTGACAATAAAACTGGCTTACTTATTTCACCTAACAATAATAGTCAACTGATTTTGAGCTTAAAAAAATTTACTAGTCACAGGAAAACTTTTGAAAATAAAACTAGCTTAGCCTTAAAGAAAGTGACAAAAAAGTTTAATAATGATCTTATGGCAAAAAAATATATGAAATTAATTAAATCATGAATAATTTTTTTAAAATTGAAAATTTTATTATAGGAAAAAAAAGAACTTTTATTATTGCTGAAATAGGTATTAATCATAATGGAAAATTGTCATATGCAAAAAAACTAATAAAGGCAGCAAAAGAATCTGGGGCAGATGCAGTAAAGTTACAAATTATTAATCCTAAAGAAAGTTATGCAGAAAATATTAGCTCATTTAAAATTTTTAAAAAAAATTTACTTAAATTTGATGAATTAAAAATTTTGTCAGAGTACGCAAAGGACAAAAAAATCTTATTATTTGCAACTCCTGGAGATTTTTCTAGTCTTAATGTTGTAAAAAAATTAAATTTTCCTGCAATTAAAATATCTTCAGGTTTAATGAATAATATTCCTTTAATTAGAGAATGCGCTAAAATGAATCTTCCTATTATAATTTCAACTGGTTTCGCACAATTTAATGAAATTAAAGAGTCCTTAAGAAACATTACTAAATACCATAAAAAGGTAGCTGTTTTAAAATGCACTTCGATATATCCTGCGCCTTTATCATCACTAAATTTAAATTCAATTAACAGACTTAAAAAAAGTTTTAATATTGTTGTTGGCTTTTCAGATCATTCATTAGGAGAACTTTCTTGCTTAATCGCAGTAAGTTTAGGAGCAAAAGTGATTGAAAAGCATTTTACACTTAATAAAAAACAAAAAGGGGCAGATCATAAAATTTCTATGATCCCTAAAGAGTTTTTATCAATGGTAAAAAAAATTAGAAAAATAGAAGTAAGTCTCGGAAGTGATAATGTCTTTCCAACAAAAAAAGAATATAAAACAAGAAGGTTTTTTAGAAGAACTATAGTTTCTAAAAAATTAATAAAAAAAGGTGAAAAAATAAAATTTAGTGATCTATATTTTCAGAGAACAAATCAACCAGGAAAAAGGTTAAAACCAAATGACTATTATAAGATAATTGGAAAAAGAATAAAAAAAGATATTTTACCAAATAAACTAATTTCAAAAGAATTTTTAAAATGATTTTTTCAAATAAGATTATTTTAGGTACTGCAAATTTTGGCAAAAGTTACGGTCTGTTTAAAAATAAAGTCGATAGAAATAAAATAAGAAATATTTTAAATTTTGCGAAAAAAAATGGAATTAAATATTTAGACACTGCAAAAGAATATGGCAAATTGGACTCAACATTTAACAAAGACTTTAAAAAATTTAGAATTTTTAAAAAATTAGATTTAAATTTTGATTTGCTTAAAATTAATTCTAGAAAAAATCTTACTGAAATTTTGAATAAAAAAATATTTAATGACTATCCTTGTTTTGCATTAACGCTAAGAAGGCCTAATATTTTATTAAAAAATAACGGGAGAAAAATTTTTGAAATACTAAATAAATATCGAAAATCAGGAAAAATTAAAAAAATTGGCATTTCAATTTACGAAACAGAAAAGTTAAAAAAAATAATAAATAATTTTAAAATAGACTATATTCAAATACCCTTAAATATAGTTAATTCAAAAGTTTTTTATTCGACAAAAAAAATTATAAAAAATAAAAAAATTGAAATTCATGTTAGATCAATTTTTCTTCAAGGTCTTTTATTGAAAAAACCCTATCAACTACCGCCAGAATTAAAAAAACTCAAAACTCAGTGGAAAAAATTTGAGAAAGATCTTATAAGATTAAAATTAACTCATTACGCAGCTTGTTTAAATTTTGTTATTAATTTTAAAGTTGATAAAATACTTTTAGGTATAAATGATAAAAATCAACTTAAAGCATTTCTTAATTTTAAGAGAAAAAAATTAAAATTCCCATTGCTTTATGTAAAAGACTCCAAATTGATTGACCCAATTTATTGGTTAAAATTTAAAAAAAACGGAACTAAAAAACATTTATAATACTAATATTTATGAGAATTTTATTATTAGGATCAAGTGGTTTTTTGGGCAGTCATCTTAAAAGAAAACTTTTAACTAAACATAAATTAATTAAAAATACGGGTAAAAATAAATATATTATTGATTTATCTCAACCGAAATTTATCATAGAAAAATTAAGATTACTAAGGCCAGATTTAATTATTAATACTGCGGTCAAAGTTAATTTTAAACTGAAGTCCTCAAAACTATTAAATACTATAAATTATTTATCTGTCAAAAAAATAGTTAAATACTGCTGTAATAAAAAAATAAGACTTATACAGGTGTCTGGAACTGGTGTACATCCACTTTTAAAAAGATACAATAAACGTTCAATTTTAAAACCAAAGAGTTTTTATTTAAAAACTAAACTTAAAGCAGATCAATATATTGTAAAAAATCTAAAGAATTATCAAATAGTTAGATTTGGAGGAATTTTTGGAGTCGGGGGACCTAATCATTTATACATAAATAAAATACTAAATTTAAAAAAAAAAACTTTTAGTTTCAAAGGTAATTTAAATGAAAAAAAAAATTATATACACGTAATTGATGCCACAAGATTTATTTTAAAAATGATGAGTCTGAATAAAAATGGAATTTTTTATGCAGGAGGTAAACCGATTACTTTTAGTAAAATGTTGAATTTTATTAAAAATAAAAGAAACAAAAATTTTAATATAAAAAATATTAAAGATAGAAAAGATGAAATAGTAGAAACAGAGAGATGGTTTAAACCGAAACAATTTTCTTATTATATATGATTTATGTAATATCTGATATTCACGGTAATTATGAGGCACTAAAAGTTTTTTTTTCAAGTATAAAAAAAACAAAAAATGATAAAATATATTGTTTGGGTGATATTGTTGGATATTACTATCAAGCTAATGAATGTATAAACTTATTAAGAAAACATAAGGTAAACGTAATAAAAGGAAATCACGAAATTAATTTTATCAAATCAATGAAAAATAAAAAATTATTAAATAAATTTTGTGAGAAATACGGAAATTCTTACAGTATATCACTTAAAAAAATTTCTAAAAAGAACAAAATTTTTTTAAAAAAACTTAGTACTAAGAAAAAAATCAAAATAAACAATTTGAATTTATTTTTTGCTCATGGATCTCCGTGGAAAAATGATGAATATATTTACGAAAATAAGATCAATAAATATTTAAGAAAATTTAAGAAATATAATTTTGATATTTGTTTTCTTGGCCACACCCATAGAAGGATGAAACTTCGCTTAAAAAATAAACTAATCGTTAATCCTGGATCTATTGGGCAACCTAGAGATAACTTTAAAAGTAAAGCATGTTGGGTAGAATTTGAAGAAAATAAGAAAATTATTAATTTTAAAAATAGAAAATATAATTCAAGTAAACTCAAAAGACAAATAACATTATACGATCAAGATAAATTTATATTTTTATCAAAGAATTTTTTATGAAAGTTTTAATTACAGGTGCTAACGGAGATATCGCTATTTCTATTTTTGAAATACTTAAAAAAGAGTATAAAAGCATAAAAATTTTTGGTTCCGATTTGAAAGAAGGATATGGTAATTTATATTTTAAAAAAATATTTTTACTTCCGCATGCTAGTAGTAAAAATTATTTGAAAAACTCAAGAGCACTCTTTAAAAAATTTGACCTCATAGTGCCTACAACAGAGCCCGAAATTTCATTTATAGCAAACAATGAAACAAAATACCAAAAAAATCTTTTCTTAATAAATAATAAGGAAATTATAAATTTATTTTTCGATAAATTGAAAACTTTTAAATTTTTAAAAAAAAAAAAATTAAATGATTTAAAATTTTGTGAAAATTTAGATCTTAAAAAAAAATATAAATTACCTTTTTTTTTAAAAACAAGATTTGGTGCAGGAAATAAGAATTACGAAATTATCAAAGAAAAAGCTCAATTAAATAAAAGATATTATAAGATTTTCAAAAAAAGATTTATAGTTCAAGAATATCTTAATTCAAAAAAGGAATATACAAGTTGCATTTATAAGAATATGGATTTTGTCTCAATTATCATATTTGAGAGAAAACTTAATAAAGACTTTACTTATTACGCAAAACCAATCAAATCCAAACTATTACACAATAAATTAAAAAAAATTGCTTCGCATATACCATTCAATGGTTCAATTAATGTTCAATTCAAATTCGAAAAGAAAAAAATGAAAATTTTTGAAATTAATCCGAGATTATCCTCAACAGTAATGATGAGAAACTTGATTGGATTTAAAGATTGTGTTTGGTGGATCAATGATTTAATTGGAACTAAAACAAAAAAAGATACAAAAAATATTAAATATAATAAAATATTATTAAAAAAAAATATTATTCATAAAATTTAAATGAGTTTGTTTAAGAAAAAAGTCCTAGTAGTTGCTGCCCATTCAGACGATGACGCTTTGGGGTGCGGAGGAACACTAATAAAATTAGCACATAAGGGTCATGAGATTCATACGATATACTTTACAGATGGGGTTTCTTCTAGAAAAAAAGGTAAAGATTCAAAAAAAAAAATTTTAAAAAGAAAAAAACATTCTCTTGAAGCTTCTAAGATACTAGGTATTAAGACTCTAAAAAATTTTTCATATCCAGATAATCAGTTGGATACAGTTCCACTTTTAAAAATTACACGCAATATTGAAAATGCAATTAATAAGATTAAACCAGATATATTATTTACTCACTATGAGAACGATCTTAATATTGATCACCAAGTAATTTTTAAAGCTGTTTTAACTGCAACTAGGCCAAAGCCAAGGTCAAAATTAAAAAAAATTTTCCTATTTGAGACTTTGTCTAGTACTGAGTGGAAATATTCTATTAAAAAACAACAATTCAACCCTAATTATTTTGTAGATATTTCTAAAACAATAAATAAAAAAATAAAAGCTTTCTCATGTTATAAAGAAGAAGTTTGTGATTGGCCTCATCCTAGATCTTTAAAGGGTATAAAAAATCTAGCAATGATAAGAGGTCAATCTGTAGGTAAAAAATTTTGTGAAGCTTTTTACCTGTTAAGAGAAATAAATGATTAAAATTTTATCATGAATACTTGTTTAATAATTCAGTCAAGGGTGGGATCAAAAAGGTTAAGAAACAAGAATCTACTAAATATTACTAAAGATAATCTTAAATTAATTGAAATCGTAATATTAAGGTTGAAACAGTGTAAATATGTCGACAAAATAATTTTAGCTACATCAATAAAAAAAGAAAACGATGTTTTGATTAAAATAGCAAAAAAACATAAAATCGATCACTTTAGAGGAAGCGAAAATGATACTTTAAGTAGATTTTATTATGCATCAAAAAAATTTAAAGCTGATTTAGTTGTACGTGTAACTTCTGATTGTGCTTTAGTAGATCCAGTAATTGTAGATAAATTTATAAATATTTTTAAAAGAAAAAAAATTTCTTATTTATCGAATACTTATCATATGATAGAAAGAAATAATTATTTAAATAACAAGAATCTTTATCCCGATGGCTTCGATGTAGAAGTATTTGATTTTAAAACATTAGAATATGTGAATAAAAATCTAAAACAAAAAGATCGAATAGAGGGAGGTGTAATAACTCCTTTTTTCAGAAAATATCCTAAGGCAAAACAAAGATTTAGATTGTATATACCTCAAGATAATTTCGTTAAAAAAAAAACTTATAAACTTTCAATAGATACAAAAAAAGATTTCAACAAAGTAAAAAAAATTTTTAAATATTTTCATCCTAATATTTACTTTAATTATTACGATGTATTAAGATATTTGGAAAAACATAAAAATGTAAAATCAAAAAACCGAGATTTCTTAAGTGACGCTAAAAATTTAATTATTGGTGAAAATATGCTTGTCTCAAAAAATCATAATATGTTGTTACCAGGTAAATGGCCGTCCTATTTTTCAAAAACAAAAGGTTTTTATGTGTGGGATTTGAATAACAAAAAATATGCAGATATGTGTTTGATGGGTGTTGGAACAAATGTTTTAGGTTATTCAATTAACGAAATAGATAAAGCAGTAATTGAAAATGTGAAAAAAGGAAATTTGAGTACTTTTAACTGTCCTGAAGAAGTGCTCTTAGCAAAAAAACTAATAAGCCTACACCCTTGGTTTGATAAAGCTAAATTTACGAGAAGTGGAGGAGAGGCAAATGCTTTAGCTATAAGAGTGGCTAGAGCTAATACAGAGAAACAAAATGTTGCTATATGTGGATATCATGGTTGGCATGACTGGTATTTATCTGCAAATTTGGAGAAAAAAACTAATTTAGATCAACATTTGCTTTCAGGGCTATCGCCTGTTGGAGTTTTAAAAAAATTGAAAAATAGTGTCTTTACTTTCAATTACGGAGATTTTGAAGCTTTAAAAAAGCTAGTTAATGAAAAAAAAATTGGAATAATAAAAATGGAAGTTTGCAGGAGTTCTAAACCAAATATTAAATTTTTAAAAAAAATTAATTCTCTGTGTAAGAAAAAAAAAATAATACTCATTTTTGACGAATGTACAACGGGTTTTAGAGAATGTTTAGGCGGATTACATAAAAAGATAAAAATTTATCCTGATATTTGCATTTTAGGTAAAACTTTAGGTAATGGATACGCAATCAATGCAGTCCTATCTAAAAAAGATCTATCAATTAATGCTGAAAAAAGTTTTATAAGCAGTACTTTTTGGACTGAAAGAATAGGCCCAACAGCAGCTTTAAAAACTATTGAGGTTATGGAAAAAAAAAAACATTGGAAAAAAATTAATATAAATGGAAAAAAAATTATGAATATTTGGAAAAGTACTGCAAAAAAATATAATTTAAAGATAAAAGTTTTCGGTATACCTTCTTTAGCAAAATTCACTTTTAGCCACAATCATAATGAACTTAAAACTTTTATGGCTCAGGAGTTTTTAAAGCATGGAATTCTTGCTTCAAGTAATTATTATCCCTGTTTTTCTCATAATAAAAATATAATTCAAAAATATAAAGAAATTCTTGACAAAGTGTTTAAAAAAATTTCCCAATCGATTAAAGAAAAAATAGAAATTTCTGAATTAATAGAGGGCGAGATAAGCAGAACGCCTTTTAAAAGATTAAACTAATGAACTCAAAAAATTTAAATATTTTAGTGACATGTGTAGGTGGTGATAATGGTGTAGAAATAATTAATCAGATTAAAACTAATAAGTTCGTAAAAAGAACAAAAATAGTCGGAATAGATATCAAAAAAAATGTTGTAGCAAAGAAATTTCTAGATTTTTATTACAAAATTTCAAATACTCCAAAAAATAATTATATTAAATCTTTAGAAAAGATTGTTAAAATGCATAAAATAAATATTATTTTAGCTCTCTCAGATGAGGAGAGTTTAACTTTGAGTAAACATTTTCAATTAAATAAACAAGTAAAAGTTGCAACCTCAAGTTACCACACTTTAAAAATTTTAAGCAATAAAATTAAAACGTATGAAATTTTAGAAAAAAATAAAATAAAATTACCAAAATGGAAACCAATAAACAAAGAAAAAGATTTTATATCTTCAATTAAGTATTTTGAAAAAATTAAAAAAAATTTTTGTGTCAAACCAGCGGTTTCTAGAGGTGGTAGAAACGTTTATGTTATTGATAATACTATTAAAAATACTTTAAGCTTTCAAAATAGTAGAGAAAAACATCTTAGTCTTAAAGAATTTAAAAAAAATTATAAAACTTTTTTTTCTAGAAAAAAGTATCCACTCATTATGATGGAGAGATTAAAACCACCTGTGTATGATCTAGACTTACTTTCAAAAAATGGAAAATTGATTACTTTTGCTTGTAGAAAAAGAATTCATTCAGCACTTCCCAATAAAGGACATATAATAATTAAAAAGAAAAAACTTGTAGAATTAAGTAAAAGATTATGTAAAATTTTTAATCTAAATTACTTACACGATTGTGATTTAATGCAAAATGAAAAAAATGAATTTATGATATTAGAAATAAATCCACGTCCAAGTGGGAGTTTTGTTGTAGCAGAAGTAGCAGGTTATCCAATAATTGAAAATATGTTAAAAATTTATAAGAATGTAAGAAATTTTCGAAAACCAAAATTCATTTTTAATAAAGTAATCCCTTATCAATCACTTATAAATTACTAAGTTAATGAAAAAAATTTTAGTTATTGGAGGTACTGGCTTTATAGGTTTTCATTTGCTAAAAAAAGCCTTAAAAAAAAAGTTGAAAGCATACTCATTTTCAAGAAAAAAACCGAACGAAAGGAGATTCTTAAAAAAAGTTAAATATTTATTTGGTGATATAAGTAAAAAAAAATCTCAACTCATTCTTAATAAGTATAACTTTGATTATATTGTAAATTTAAGCGGTAATGTTGATCACTCAAAAAAAAATAGTGTTTATAAAAGTCATTATATTGGCTGCAAAACTATAGCTGAACTGTTTTCTAATAAAAAAATTAAATCATTTGTTCAAGCAGGAAGTTGTGCGGAATACGGAAAAATTAAATCTCCTCAAGATGAAAAAATGCCTTGCAAACCGATTTCATATTATGGAAAAGCCAAATTACTCGCAACTAAACATTTAATAAATTTATATAAAAAAAAGGCATTTCCAGTCACTATAATAAGACTTTATCAAGTTTATGGTCCAAATCAAGAAACTAACAGAATAATACCTTTTGCAATTAAGTCTGCAAAAAAAAATAAAATATTTCTTTGTTCATCTGGATTACAAAAAAGAGATTTTACTTACATAGATGAAATAATTGATGCAATTTTTAAAATATTTAACTCAACTAACTGTAGAGGTAAAATAATAAATCTAGGCTCTGGAGAACCGATCAGCATAAAAAAAGTAATAAAAAAAATAGTCGATAAATGTAATGGCGGAAAACCTTTATTTGGAAAAATAAAATTGAGAAAAGACGAAAGTCAATTAATTTACCCAAATTTGAAATTAGTAAAATCTCTTATTAAATGGAAAGCAAATATAAAAATTGATGCGGGACTCAATAAGATTTGTCGTGAATAACTATAAAGTTTCTAAAAATTTCAAACCACGATTTAATTCAAAAAAGTTAAGAGTTGGGAGAAAATTTGATGGTGGATATGTTGTATCTCAAAAAGCTTTAAAAAACTCAAAGAATTTGTTCAGCGCAGGTCTTTACGACGATTGGTCTTTTGAAAATGATTTTCTAAAAAAAAATTTAAAATCAAAAATATTTATTTTTGATGGAAGCATAAACTTAATGTTTTGGTCAAAATATTTAATAAAATCATTGTATCTCTTTATAAGAGGGAAAATAAATTTTAAAAATCTAATTTCAAATTTTGTAAATTTTTTTTCTTTCCCCTTTTTTATAATGAAAAAAAGAGTAAAATTTATAAGTAAAAATATCGTCAAAAACTCAAAAAATATAGATATTCTTAAAAATGATTCTATAATAGAATTTATTAAAAGAAATAATTTAAAAAAAATATTTTTTAAAATTGATATAGAGTCAAATGAATATTCAATATTAAATGATTTAATCGAGACTCAAAAAGATATTGAGTGTTTAGTAATCGAGTTTCACGAAGTTGGTAAAAACATGAATAAAATTTACAATTTTATCAAAAAATTAAGATTAAAATTAGTGCATATACATGTAAATAATTACGGGCAAATTAATGACAAAGGTTTCGCGCAAGTCTTAGAATTTACATTTGTAAAATTAGAATATTGTTTTAAAACAAATAAAAATACGCAATTTCCGATAAGTAATATTGATTATCCTAATAATCCTTTTGGTGAAAATCGAAAGGTAACTTTTAATTAAATCAAAACTAATGATAAAAAAAAAAGATCTATCATATTTTAAAAATAAGAAAATTATAATTACAGGTCATACTGGTTTTAAAGGTTCGTGGTTAAGTATATTTCTAACATTATTGGGAAGTAAAGTTTATGGAATTTCTAAAGATATACCATCCAAACCCTCACATTTTGCTCTTATAAATTTAAGAAAAAAAATATTTGAGTCTTCAATAATTAATCTAAACAAAAAAAATAAGATAAAAAAAATATTTAAGCAGTTCAAACCTGATATTGTTTTTCATTTAGCAGCTCAATCACTTGTAAGTAGGTCGTATTCAAATCCTTTAATGACATGGGAGACTAATACAATATGCACAATTAATATTTTAGAAATTTTAAAAGATTTGAAAAAAAAAACTAATGTTATTTTTATTACTAGCGATAAAGTTTATAGAAATAAAGAAATAACAAAAGGTTATAAAGAAGGTGATGAATTAGGAGGGTTAGATCCTTACGGAGCGTCAAAAGCTGCAGCGGAAATAGCAATTAGAAGTTACGTTAAGTCATTCTTTAGTAAAAAAAATAACAAAGTTTTTATAAGTATTGCTCGCGCAGGCAATGTAATTGGTGGAGGTGATTGGTCAGATAACAGGTTAATTCCAGATTGTATTAGATCATGGTTAGTGAACAAATCAGTGGTAATTCGAAATCCTGCCTCTACAAGACCGTGGCAGCATATTCTAGATGTTCTTTATGGTTACTTAAGTCTTGCTATCAATTTGGATAGAAATAAAAAAAAATTTCATGGTGAGGCATTTAATTTTGGACCTAATCTAAAAAAAAATTATAAGGTAATTGAAATTTTAAAAATGATAAAAATTAACTGGCCTGAAGTAAAATGGAATGTAAATTCGAACAAAAAATTTAAAGAAAATCAATTACTAAATTTAAATAGCAAAAAAGCTTTTAGAAATTTAAAATGGTTTCCAAAACTTACCACATATCAATCTGTAAAATTAACTGTAGACTGGTATAAAGAGTATTTGATAGAAAAATCTAATTTGTACAATAAAACAGTAAAACAAATTAATTTTTTTACAAATTTAATTAGATAATTGAGTATGAAAGTTGTAATTTTAGCTGGAGGTAAGGGAACCCGTATATCTGAGTATACAAAATCGATCCCTAAGCCGATGATTAAAATAAAAAAACATCCACTCTTGTATTATGTGATGAGGGCATATGCAAAGTATGGATACAAAGAGTTTATTATTGCTACTGGATACAAGGGAAAGATAATTAGTGACTACTTTAAAAAGAGAATTAAAGATTGGAAAGTAAAAATTGTATTTACGGGATTAAATACTATGACTGGTGGAAGAATTAAAAGACTAAAAAAATACTTACATGGTAAAAATTTTTTTCTTACTTATGGTGACGGAGTTTCTAGCATAAATATAAAAAAACTTTTGAAGTTTCATAATAAAAATAGATCACTTGTAACTCTTACTGCAGTTAGACCTCCGGCCAGATTTGGAGGCATTAAGATTAAAGGAAATAAAGTTAATGTTTTTCGAGAAAAATCCGCATTAGATGAGGGGTGGATTAATGGGGGTTTTTTTGTAATGGAGCATGATATTTTTAAATATTTAAAAAAAGATAACACTTATCTTGAAAGAGAACCATTAACAAAATTGGGAAAAAGGGGAAAATTATTTGCTTTTAAACATTATGGTTTTTGGCAATGTATGGATACATTAAGAGATAAAAAAATTTTAGAAAAAAAAATTAAAGATCTTAAATTTTGAGGTAAATTCGAATAAAATTTTGTAACAACTTTGTTTAAAAGTCTTAGGGCGTGTAGTTCAGTGGTAGAACGCTACGTTGACATCGTAGAGGCCATAAGTTCA
>MDTG01398523.1_pt1 | contig 20241 bp, 17 predicted proteins | sample 811421 | NCBI WGS metagenome assembly MDTG01 (sample SAMN05326645, study PRJNA326480) | marine metagenome | isolation source: seawater | place: Pacific Ocean: South East | collected 2011
AATAAAATTAAAAATCTTGGAGTTTTAGATACATGGCGAGAGCAAAATCCAGAAGAAGATTCAATATATTCTTGGTTTGATTACAGATCAAGAATGTTTGATGATGACCCCAAAAGAGGACTAAGAATAGATCATATTTTGATATCAAAAAATCTAGCATCTTCAGTTCATAAAACTGGAATAGACTATATTGCAAGGAGCATGGAAAAACCTTCGGATCATTGCCCAATATGGTTAGAATTAAATTAAACATAATGAATATGTTTATGGCGTTACATTAAATTTTGCTACTAATAATTCCTATGACTCCATTTGTTTCTCCTGAGAAAATAATCTGAGATGTACTTGGAATATATAAGATATCTCTTATTCTCTCCCCTGAAAATATTTTCAGCTTAGATTTATTTGTAGGGTTATATAAAAAAATTGTTTTTTCATTTTCGGCCTTAAAGTTATTTCCCTTAGATGAAAATATTATGCTAAAACCTTTCTTATTAAAAAAATCTTGGTCATTTGCAACAATTGCTGAAATTCCTATTGAGGGAACAAAGAATATTTCAGGCTCTTTGAATCCGTGTTTATCATGAGATTTATATAAAGGAGCCTTTTGATAGGTTTTATCATCTGTATCAACAATCAAGGCGCCTTCTGGATTTATTTTGCTAGCTGAATAATGTTCTCCATATGAAGATATGGGCCATCCAAAATTTTTGATATCTTTACTTAGCCCATATTGATTTAAATTAATCTCGTCGCCACCATTTGGTCCATGTTCGGTGGACCAAATTTCCTTTGCTTCATCTTTATATGAAAGACCCATAACATTTCTATGGCCCATTGAAACAATTTCTGCTTTAGCAGTATTTTTATTTATAACTAAAATCTTTCCCAACTCGCTCGATAAATCCTGAGCTAAATCTCTATAACGAAACGTACCAGTGCTAAATAAGATTTTGTTATCGTTAAATTCAGCGATTCTTCCTCCAGAATCGCTTGCATTATATTCACCATAATCATTTTTAATATTGACACAATCATTCGGGACAAAAAATATTTCAAAGTTTAAAAATGATTGATCAAGCTCTGCTCTTAAAATCGATGTATTAAAACAATTTAACTCCTTCATAAAAGATACTGATGCGTATATATATTGTTCATCAGCAAACAGCCCTTTCATTCCATATTGACCAGGGCCATAAAAGTCAAAATATTTAATCTGGCTAAATATATTAGAAGGAACATGCTTAATTTTATTTGCGTCCAAGCCAAATTCAGAAAGCTGAGCAAAGAAGAATAGTCCATTTTCTTGGGCAATAATAATGCTGTCCTCATATTGAGCTAAATAAGCACCGCCCTTGGCTTTTCCATTCTTTATTTTATTAAGAAAATTAGGTTTAAAAAGATTAAGATTAATGTCTTCATGGCTAAAATATCCAGATTCATCAATGCTGGTTAAAGTAAGATTTTTTTCAACTTCAAAAAAGTCCTTCATAGCTTGCAATGCAGTGACTTTCTTAGTGAAGTAAATATCTCTCTCCTCAATTAGCTTATAAACATAGGCCTTAGAATGAAAAGGCATGTAGTCTCTCAGAATGTCTTTTACTGAGTCCTTAAATACAAATAAGCTGCTTAGAACTAATATAGAGATTAACAAAAATATATAATTTAGCTTCATATGTGATAATTATATACACATAAAGTAATCAGAAATGCTTAAAGAAAAAATTATAAAATTAATTTCATCCTATTCGGCTGCAGTAATATTTTTGTCTTTACTTATTTTCTGTTTATTCCTGCAAAGAGATTTCTTAATTTATAGAGATTTTTCGATAATTTGGCATGGGGCTCTATTGGTCGCAGAGGGTTACACTCCTTGGAACGATTTTATCATGCCGGTAAGCCCACTAAGTATATACTTTGTTGGCTTATTTCTATCCTTGACTGAAAAATCATGGCTAGCATTTCAAATCTTTCAAATAATCATGAATTGTATTTTGCTAGCTCTTATTTGCATTTTTTTAATAAAATTTGAAAGAAATAGAATTCTGATAATTATATCTCTTATTACCTTCGCCTTTTTTTACTTAATTTTCCTAACCCATCCTTGGTATAATAATTTTGGTTCTTTTTTTCTCTTAGTTAGCATTATTCTTGCAAACTATCGCTCAAAAGCATTGATTTTTTTTTCAGGAATTTTTTCTGCATTAACTATTTTTATTAAAATTGATTTTGGTTTTATGGCTGCATTCTCAGCATTTGCAGTTATTTTTTATAGATTTAAAAATAATGACAGAAAATTACTTTTTCAAAATATTTCAATATTTTTTCTTGGACTGTTATCTTTTTTAATTTTTTTATTTCCTTATATCAAGATCAAGTTCTCCATACAACAATTGAAACTATGTCGATAGTATCTATGGGCCGATTCGAAAGAATATTCAGGATTTTAGAAATAAAAAATATTTTTCTTATCTCTATTGCACTTTGGTGTTTATTCTATGCGAGTAAATACAAAAAGCATTTTTTTTCATATGGCCTAGTTATATTATCTTCAGTGATAACATCTATATTTGGTGGATTAGAACATACACATTATTATTTTATGTTTGTTTTGCCACCTATTCTTTACCTTTGTTTTAAAGAAAAAGGAAAAAATAAGCACTTATTTTTTCTGTTACCAATGATTATCTATATAACCATTCCAGCCTTAAGGCTCAATGCACATATTGCAGAAAATTATTTAACAGGATCTTTTGAGTCTGAATATTTTAATAAAAGAAATATAAAATCAGACATAGAAATCATAAGTTTAGAATCTTGTTCAAAATATTTGGTAAATGTATATGGGCCATCAGATTTCTGCTCTTTAGATAAAATACTTGAAAGTCGACTTAAGGCATCTGGGAATGAGACAAACCAGATCTTAAATTTCTCAGAATTAAATTTTCTAAGTACGCATTATCGAATTTCTCCAATAAAAAATCATCCCTTATGGTACAAATATGGCCAAACTATTAACAAAAATTTTATTGAAATGATTTATAAAGAAATAAATAACGGAGATTACAAACATATATTGGTTCAGAACGTCCCAGAAAATTATTCTAGCCATAAATCAAGAAAAGAATTAATTAATTATATAAAGCAAACCAAACGCTATTCTCTTGATGAGAAAATTTATAAGTCTCCCATGTGCATGATTATAGGAAGACCAATACAAGAATGTGGCATTTATTTTTTTCAACAAATTGAATAAATTTAATTAGTAAGGTTTTTTAATATGCTTCATAAAGTCTTGGCATTCAGCAAACTTCCATATCTTATTATGATTTTATTTTTCTTGCTGCTGTTATGGATTGCATCTGGCTGGCTAGATATAGATATTCTCAGGTCAAAAAGCTTAGATGAATACGTATTCCATAGAGTTATTTTAAATATTCATGAGGGTTTTTTAAATTTTGATTTAAGACAGATTTTTTCAATTTATTTCTATTTGTATGGATTTTCTTATTTCTTTTTGAACTATCTGTTGGTTTTACCATTTCTTGACTTAGAAACAAACCTAATGGTTTTTCTGCCTCGAATGATTTCAACATTTTCAATGTTCATGACATGGCTATTCCTGCACAAATTAATTGTTTTAAAAAATACAGATATTTGGATCACCTATCTAATACTTGTTTTATATATTTTTATGCCTGGTGTGTGGCTTAACGCTACATGGTTTCATCCAGATTTCTTAATGACATGGATGATGATGATCGCAATTTATTTATTACTCATATCAAAATTTGGCTTTAATCATTATTTTTTACTATCGATATTTTTTTGGTCTTTTGCAATTTCAATAAAATTTCAGGCTGTAATGCTAGCTCCTTTGTATGGATGGTCATTTTTAGATAAAGTTTCTAGTAGTAATTCAAAAATTGAAATACTTAGACAGCTATTAATAACTATATCGATTATTCTATTCACTTACCTTATTTTAAATCCATACCTTCTTCATCCTGATGGTCTTTCGGCTTGGACAGATTCTGCTAAGTTTGAATTTAAAAAAAATTCAGTTGTTGATATTGCTATTCTTGATAAGCTTGAAAGTACTTTTCTTTCATTTTTTATATCAAAAATAATTTTTACTTGTATTTGTTTTATCTCTATATATTTAATTTTTAGAGATATCATCACTAAGAGTTTTACTTTTGAAGGTGCAATTTCTTTTTGTTATCTTGTTAATCTTAGTGTACTAATTTTTTTCAGCAATAAATTGTGGCAACATTATTATCTCCCCTTGGGAATATTTGCATTAATAATTTTTGGTATTCAGCTGCCAAAATTAAAAAGTTTAGTAAATAACAATTATATTTATATTACCGTATTGACTATATTTGCCAGTTCTCAAATATATTCAAATGGAAATGATCTGCTAATGCATTTTGAAAAACGCATGCAAAATGAAGCAGTGAGGTATGATGAATTAAATAATACTTTTTTTTTAAGCGAAGACAGTGAATTGGAAAAGCTCCTTTCCTTGCAGAAACTACTCAAAAAAAATATTGCCCAAGATTCACAAATAATTTCTTCTGCTTACATCAATGTGCCAATGAAGAGACTTGGATTAAATCAAAAAAATAACACATTAATATATGAAAAATTAAATATTATTCATGCAAAAAAACTAAGACAGTCTAAAAGCAATATTAACTTCATAATTTCTTATATTGATAAAGATATCTTATCTATTCAAAATAAGGGTGACAAAATTTACGCATCATTCAGCGACAGAGAATTTGATTTAAATATTAAAAAATATTTTATTTTTAAAGAAATTTTATTTCAAAATGACATTGTCATTCTTACATTAGAAAAAAGAAAAATTATCTGATTATGCAAAAGATTTTTATCGACGTTCTGCAAAAAAATCAACTAGTAAATTTTTTGATTTGCTGCATTCACCCAAGTATTTATAACGTACTTTATGGTTATGATCAGGTTTGTTAAAGAAATTATCTATACTTACAACTGCGCCTGTTTTTGGTTGTTTTAATCCAAAGTACAAATTTTTAATTCTTGCATGGACCATTGCCATACAACACATGTAACAAGGCTCAACAGAAACATATAAGTCACAATTAACTAATCGATAATTTTTTAAATACTCTCCTGCTTTATTCATAGCGATAATTTCGGCATGTGCAGACACTGAATTTGATTTTAGAACTTGATTAAAGCCTCTTCCAATAATTTTATTTTTCCAAACTACGACCGCTCCAACAGGTACTTCATTATCATTTTTGGCATTTCTTGCCTCATCAACAGCTAATGATAAGTAGTCTTCGTGCATAAAATTTGTAGTCATTACAAAAGTACAGTGAAATTAAATAAATTTGACAGCTTTATCAAATGGCTTTCGCTCAGATTTCAGGTTATTGATCGGCGAGTTTTCATCTTTATAGCCAATAGCCATACCACAGAATAATATATGGTCTTGGTCTACTTTTAAAAATTCACTTACGCTTGAATGCTTAATAGACCATGCCTCTTGGGCACATGTATCCAAGCCCTCTTCACGAGCTAGTAACATAAATGTTTGTAAAAACATCCCCAAATCTGACCACTGAGGAGGCCCCATAGTTTTATCGATGAAACAAAATAATCCACAAGGCGCACCAAAGAATTCAAAGTTTTTTAAAACCTGATTTATTCTACCCTCTTTATCTTCTCTTGGAATATTGAGAAGTGAATACATTTGCTCGCCGAGTTCATAGCGATATGTTCTATATGGCTCTTTGAGTTTAGGCGGATAAATATCATAGGCAGGAGCTTCGGGATCTTTCCATTCTTTAACAAATTTTAAAAACTTATTCATAGAGTTTCCATTAACAATATAAATTTTCCATGGTTGAAGATTCCCGCCAGAGGGACTTCGAAAAGCTTTTTTTAAAATTTTTTTTATGAGCTGATTAGAAACCCTTGTCGATTTAAAAGCCCTTACGGAAGATCTTGATAAGACTGCCTCGGATACATCCATATTTTATTTCCTATTTCTTACATCAGAATAATGTTTTGTCCTATCACTAAAAATATTTATCTTTGATTTAATCTTTTTTAAAATTGAAACTGGCTTTAATCGAGATAAAGATTTTTGAAAATCAGAGTTAGCTTTTGTGGGTGAAATAATTAAATTTTCCCACTCAACATTTTGCAGAGAATCAAAATTTTCATACCAAAGATTTCCATACAATTGAGTTCTTTGACTCTGCAAATGATTATATTTTGCATTTACAGCATGTATTGAATTGTTTGATGGAGAAAACATAACCAATGAGTTATTTTGATTTTGTATAAATTTTGATTCGGCCCAGTCCCATGGGATCCAGCATCGATCATACTCCTGATTTCCCTCCCAAAAAGATTCCACATATTTGTATTCTTTTTTCAGAGTCAAGTATTCTGTATGATGATTCAAAGATTCAGAAGAGGAATGAGGATTAATGTTAATCATATAAGTTAGAGCTTTTTTTCTAATATCCGGATGAGGACTGATTTCATAACCATCAAGATACTTCTGTATTCCATGATCTGAATATACCGAATTTATCTTAATATTAAATTTTTCTGCAATTGCTTCGTTAAATTCTCTGGATTCAATAAAATTTTTAAGATCAATCAGTATTTCAGATTGCGGTTCCATAAGCCTGAGTGTCATTCCGAAACTTTCGCATGCTGTATTCATTTGCTTTGATGTATTTTTATTTGTATGCCAATCACAATATTCATCCACATCGCTTATACATCCAGGAAAGTCAATCGTTTTATAACCATGATTAAATAAAGAATTGAACATTTCTTCATTATTTTGAAAATTGCGAGTGTTCACAGAATCTGCTTCTATAATATTTTGAAAATCTAGGGGATTAAAAAAATTCTCGATATAAATATGAGAAAAAGGATATTCAGTAATGTTTGTATCCTTTATTTTTTCAATTAAGTAACTAAAGTTTTTCATGGTATTTATATTATATTCCTAAATTAAAGGATTTTCTTAGCGTAGTTAATAAGCTTTGCCTTTATGAAATTGAGATTCTTTTAAAATTTTCTCATATAGGTTTATATATTCTTTCCCAACAACTTCCAAGGCAAAATTTTCAATGGCATGATCTCTACAGTGCTTCTTTACTTTTTCTGATATGTCTGGATTTAGAGTCCAGTTAATTCCATTCATTAGATCATCGGAATTATATGCTTCTGCTAAATAGCCTGTTTTCTTATGCAAAATTATATCTGGCATTCCGCATAAATTAAAAGCAACTACGGGAGTTGAGCATGCCAAAGACTCAATTGCTGTATTTGGAAGATTATCTTGGATTGATGGGATAACTAATACATTGCATGCAGAGTATAGTTTTTTTAATTTATGAGGATCTGAAATATATCCCATATTGTGAACTTTAATATTTAATCCAAGCGAAAGATCTGATTTAGTACCTCCATATATTACCAACTCTATCCCGTCATTTTGTTCGATGTTTTTTAAAGCATTTTTTAAATAAGAAAATCCTTTTCTTTGATCCTCTATCCCTCCAGCTGCACCAAACAAAATCAAAGATGATTTTTGTGGTAATTTAAAAAACTCTCTAGATAAACTTTGATTTTCAGGCGTCCATTGCACAGTATCTATTGGGTTTTTAATAACGGAAATGGGCCAATTTTTCATCAATGAACTATTTTTTGCTTGGTCAGCCATCCATTGACTTGGAGCGACTATGTATATTGGATGCCTCCAAAAAGAAGTTTTTTTATTAAAAATTATTTTTGCTAAAAGCCTTTCAAAAAAAGATACTTTAGTGTTAATTCCAGAAATAGCTCTCAGATCAGGATCTAGATAATAATGCCTAGGCCCAGAAAAAGCCCACATATCATGAAGAGTCCATACTAAGGGTTTCTGAATTCTTGAGATATCTTTTATTGAAAGCATTCCACCATTTATCCAATGTAAATGGATTAAATCTGAGGGTAAATCATTTATTTTTTTATGTGCGTTTGAAAAGTGCATTGAAATAGAAAAACTTTCTTTTGATGAAAGTAAAAATTTAGATAGTAAAAATTCTAGCTTTCGAATAATTGATGTATAAAAATCGTGATATCTTGAATTTAAGATTTGCACATAATCTAATGATGAGTATTTTTTTTGGACTCTTAATTCAATTTCTAGTCCATGAGTTCTTAATGATTTACAAATTCTATTGGCTGCAATAGAGGCGCCACCAGAAAAATCTGAAAAATTAATATGAGAAACCTTCATATATTTTTTACACTAAAATTTTTTTTTTTTGAAAAGACCAAGCACTTGTGCACATATCTTCAATGGTTCTTTTTGGCATCCAATCAAGTTTGACTTTTGCTTTTGAGATATTTGCATATGAATTATCGACATCTCCCTCTCTTCTTTCAGTAAACCTATAAGGAATTTTAAGATTATTAACAGTTTCAAAACTATCAAGAACCTCCAAGACACTATAACCTCTTCCTGCTCCCAAATTAATATTTTCATAATTCAATGATGCTTCCATCTTTTCCAGATATAGCATGGAAGATATGTGACCATCAACTAAGTCCATGATATGGATATAATCTCTAATGCCTGTTCCATCAGGAGTATTATAGTCATTACCAAAAATCTCTAATTCTTCTCTTTCACCCATAGCAACCTTCATTATGAATGGAAATAAATTATTTGGTTGACCTGTTGGATCATCGCCCAATAAATAACTATCATGAGCGCCAATAGGATTAAAATATCTTAAGCTCAAAATCTTCCATTTAGAGTTTTCTATTGAAAGTTTCTTTAAAATTTCCTCTATTTTGACCTTACTTGAAGCGTAAGGATTTAATGGATTTAATGGATGCATTTCATCTATGGGATGATATTCTGGATTACCATAAACTGAAGCACTGCTACTAAATATCAATTTGTATACAGCATGCTTTTGCATGACAGAAAGCAGAGATTTTGTTCCCTCTACATTATTTTCATGATACTCAATAGGTTTAAGTACTGACTCACCTACTGCTTTTAATCCAGCGCAATGGATAACAGCTTTGATATCAAAACATTTAAAAATGTAATCTAATACTTCTTCATTATTAATATTTCCCCTATAAAAATTTGGTTTTTTTCCACAAATTTTATAAAGATGCTTGCATACCGCTTCAGTGCTGTTAGATAAGTTATCTAAAAGAACAACCTCAAAATTATTTTTTAAAAGCTCTACTGCGCAATGACTTCCGATATATCCAGTCCCACCAGTAATCAAGATACTCATAATTAAGATTGGAGACTGCTAAACTGACTCTTCCACATATTAATATTATCTAGTGGTAATTCAATATTTGTGGGCATTTCATTATTTATAAAAAAATCTAATTTTTGTTGATCGCCCCTTCTTGATGTATTTAGATTAATATCATGAGAGATTTCTGATGAGCGATTATCAATAGACAAAATCAATGCCCTCTTTTTATTTTGTAAAGCTCTGATGCCTGCATGAAGTCTTGTTCCAACATAATCTATTTTTTCATTTTGAAGTAAATTATTAAAAGATTTTAGATTTGGAGGAAGTATCTTAATATCATTTTTCATCTCCATATCCATGTTAGAAAAATATTTAAGGTCTCCGACTCCTTGAGGCCAAAAAAAAATTTTTGAGTATTTACTCTTTAAAGTCTCTATGAATGATTTATCAAGAGATGGATTTTTATTATAATCAGTCAAGGTAAATATCGCATAATCTGATTTTAATTTTGGTATTTTTTCACAGTGCTCTTGATCTAGCTTCCATGTAGTAGGACAAGAAGTATTGATTACATTTTCAATTCCAATTGATGCTAGTTTTTGTTGAGTGTAAGAATCCCTTACAGAATGAATTATTTGATTATCAAGCAATCTTTTTAAAAAAATTTTAGAGTAAAGATTTGGTTTTCCTTGATATTGCCACCAGCCCACCCCAACTAATGACAATCTATTGAAGGAAATTAAATCATAAGGGGAAAATCCAATATATTTCTCTTTATTTATATTTGATGTTAAAGCATTAGTACCGCCATAGAATATAAAATCTGAGAGTTTAAAGTGTTTCTTTGAGATATTTCCAAATTTTTCAGAAGCTTGCATCCTAAAAATAAATGAATCTGGAAAAATATCATCTATGATTTCGTGAATAGAATCCATGATAATCTGATTACCAAGATTGTAATTATTAATAGAAGTATCGAGTAAAGAGATTGTTTTCAATTTGACGTTTTTTGATTTAGAAATATTTAAATAAATTAGAAATAAACTATATTGTTATTATCAACATTTCTCAAATTTTTAATCTTCATTAAGTATAATGATAATAGTAAATAGTTGTTAAAAATAATTATGAAAATCCTGAAGATAATTTCTGCTATTTTCCTATTCTCTCTATTGATGTATGCATTTGTAGCTGCGGGTGATCCAAATAGTCAAATTAGAGAAATTTATCGTTCAATTAAAATTTTTAAAAATGACCATGCTCCGATTTACTCTGAAAAAGACCTAAACGAAAAAATTTTTGAGACTAGAAAAAACTTAAAAAAAGAAGCTTTTGCAACTTTTAAAGATTTTATTTATGAAGATAACTTAGATATAGGTCTTGATAAAGAACGAGAAGTAAAAGTTAGAACCTTGGATAATGGATATTCAATTAAGGTTGCTTCATACAAAACGAATTTCTTAAATTTGGTTAAAAGGTCTCCAGAAATAGGTCCAGCATACTTGGATATTTATAATGATAATTTAATTATTGCTCAAGAAAATGGGCTGTTTTTCTCAACTTCAATAGATCAATTAAATAAAAACTACAATTCAGTTAAAGTAAAAGAGATAAGATCAAATATTCATAAATTTACACAATATTTTGATTTTTTTGGGCAAGGTCAATTTGGCATTAAAGATATTTTGATTCTTGATGACATGATTTATGTTTCATACATCAATCAAGTGGAAGAAGATTGTTTCAATATCTCTATATTAAAATCAGAGATGGGAGATTATCTCAAATTTTCAAAATTCTTTAGTCCGAAAGAATGCGTTAAAAATAGATGGAAATCTAACAATGATAATGTTTATACCGCTTATGACAACAAAGAATTCAATGCTCACCAAAGTGGTGGCAGGATTGTTGAATATCATAAAGGCAAGCTACTTTTCTCTACAGGTGATTTTAGGCAAAGAGAACTGGCTCAGGACGTAAAAAGCTACTTAGGTAAAATTCTTGTTATAGAGATCAAAACTGGTGATTTTAGAATAATTTCATCAGGTTTGAGAAATCCTCAAGGATTATATTTTTCAAATAAATACTCAGAAATTTGGGAAACTGAACATGGCCCTAATGGAGGAGATGAGATAAATTTACAAAAAACTATTGATCCAGAAAATATTCAAAATTTTGGATGGCCAATTTCATCATATGGAGCCCATTATGGTTATGGCGAATATAAACAAAAGAACAATACATTTTATTTAGAAGAAAATAGAAAGGCTGAAATTTATAAAAAATTCCCCCTCCATAAGAGTCATTCAGACTATGGCTTTAGTGAACCACTTTTTCAATTTTCTCCCTCAGTAGGCATATCTCAAATAATTGAATACCCTGCAACACATTTATCAAAAGAAAATAAAAGAATTTTTATTCATGGAACTATGGGTTATAAAACAAATAATACCTCTAAAGATTTATCACTGTATTTTCTAACTTTAAATTATAAAAATGAGATTTTGCAGTTAGAGCAGTTTGAAATCGATGGCCGTGTAAGAGATCTCATTATTGATAAAAAAACTAAACAGATTTACTTTTCTGATGACCTCAATGGGAAAATTGGACTAATAAATATTGAAAAGAGCTCAATTGAAAGCTCATAGAAATGAAATCGATGGATTAAGAGCACTTGCGGTTCTGCCTGTTATTTTTTTTCATGCTGGTTTTGAGAGCTTTAATGGAGGATTTATTGGTGTAGATATATTCTTTGTAATAAGTGGTTATTTAATTACAAACTTGATTATCAATGATCTTAATAAACATTCTTTTGTTCTAAGCAACTTTTATGAAAGGAGAGTCAGAAGATTGCTTCCAGCATTGTTTTTTGTAATGCTTTCATGTGCACCAATTGCATGGATGTTCATGCTTCCATCAGATCTCAAATATTTTGGTCAAAGCTTGGTATCTGTTTCAACTTTTTCATCCAATGTATTTTTTTGGTTAAAAACAGGATACTTTGATTCATCGGCTGAATTAAATCCTCTTTTGCACACTTGGAGTTTAGCTGTTGAGGAACAATACTATATTATTTTTCCTTTAGTACTGGTCCTTATATGGAAACGTGGTTACTTATTTTCAGGCAGCATAATATTTTGCGCATTAATTGTGAGTCTATTATTAAGTAATTGGGGCTCTGATACTTTTCCAAATTTTAACTTCTACATGCTTCCAACAAGAGCATGGGAAATTCTCACAGGGGCATTATTAGCAATAATTCTCTTGAAAAGAAATAAGATTTTTAATTCAAAATTAGTTAATCAATTTTTTAGTTTAGTAGGTCTAGGATTAATAATTTTTTCATTTTTTATATTTGATAGTGCTACTCCATTTCCAAGTTTCAAAACACTTATACCAATATTTGGAACTGCATTAATTATATTAACAGCAAATAAAGGTACTTTAGCTTTTAAATTTTTAACGTTAGGGCCTATCGTAACAATGGGATTAATTTCTTATAGTGCTTATTTATGGCATCAACCAATCTTAGCTTTTGCAAGATATAGATTAGTTGAAGAATTATCGCTAATAACAGTCTTTGCTCTATGCTCACTATCTATTGTAATTGCCTATGCAAGTTGGAAATGGCTCGAGACTCCTTTCAGAAATCCTCAAATTGTTTCATCAAAGCTTATACTTCAATTGACAATGTCTCTAATTGTTGTACTAGTGTCGTTTGGTTTATATTTACATTACACAAATGGAGCGTTAAAAAGAACACCTCCAGATTACCTCGCAACAACTTTTTATAAAGATTTAAATAAGGCTCCTAATAGAGTTGGATTATATGGCAAAAATTGTGTAACAGACTTACCTGAGCTTTGCACCATTAGTTCAATCAATGAGAATATCACACTTCTGATAGGTGATTCTCATAGTGCTGACTTTTCAAATAATTTTTATAAGTTTGCTTCTCAAAATAACATTGGCGCCTTTCAACTATCAATGGGTGGCTGCTCATTCATGACATCTTCATTTAATAAAAATAAAATGTGTGAAAAAGCTTCATTGCTACTACGAAATTTGATCGAATTGAAAAAAGTCGATCGAATTATTTTCATAACAAATCAATACAAGCATTTAAGCTATTTACCTGAGCTTGAAGCAAATAAAAATATAGACTATTTTATTGATACTATTTCAGCTGCACTAAAAAATAATATTCAAGTTATTTATTTTAAGCCTAGACCGAGCTTTAAATTATCAGTTCCAAGGGCTGCATTGATGCAAAAATTAAACAATCCAATTATTGTAAATACCAGATATAAAAATTTACTAGATAGCCAAATTGACTCTATAAAAGATGAAAACTTCATTGTCTTTGATCAGCATGAAATTATTATTGATAAATTATGTGATGATAACCTTCATTGCAATGATGGATTGTTTGAAGCTAGGCCTTTCTATAGTGATACAAATCATCTGAGTAAATATGGCGCAGAATATATTTTTACTAAATTTAATGAGGTTTTTAATTAATTTGAGTTATTTTTTGGTAATGTTTTTGAGGTTATATTTGTTCATTTTTTCTGCTGAGACCGATAATCATGATTAAAAACCTAATAGTCATACCCTATAGAGATAGAGAAAATCATCTCAATCATTTTATAAAATACATACTGCCTTTATTAAATGAACAATTATCTAGTGTCAGGATAGCTATTATTGAACAGCAAGATAAAAAGCTGTTCAACAGAGGTGCATTGATTAATATTGGATATAAAATTTACAAACATAAAGCTGAATCAATAATCACTCATGATATCGATCTTTATCCAACGAATGAATGCATAAAAAAATATTATTTCGGTGACTTTGATGGAGTACATGGTATTTGCTGTTCACCCTGCAATACACTTGGCGGCATAGTAAAAATGAAAATGGATGATTTTGAGCTTGTAAATGGTTTTCCAAATAATTTTTGGGGATGGGGAGTAGAGGATAAAGCCTTTCAGAATAGAATTGAAAGTAAAAATCTAGAAATTAAAAAAAGTATATTAAGAAATCGGGGAGATTTCACAAAATATTTTCATTCCGATGAAAGCAATCATTCAAGAAAAAAAGATACTTGGAGATATAACAAAAGGCACAGGCTCCATTACGAGAAATGGAAAGAATTATCTCAGATTAGTAAAAAAAATTTAATATATTCTTCAGGTTTAAATAATTTAAGGTACACAATTTCAGCACAATTAACTGACGATAATTATGATCATTTTTTAGTTAATATTGATAAAACTCAAGAAAGCTTTAAATCTGTGCTTTTAAGAAAATTGAGTGAGAAAAATCCCTTTAAGTGATTAAATCTTTTGTTGAAAGAAATCTTTCCAATCCTTCATAATTTATTACAGCTCTGAGAAAGTTAGCATTATCCTCTGAGGAAAGTTTTGGGTAATCAGCTAAATTATAATCCCCGCCATAGAAAAAAATCTTTGCTCCTAAATTTTCAAAAAAATCTTTTGTATAATAAATTGTATGGCTCCCAGATGTTTTGCCATCACACCCCCCCTCAAAATAATTACTATCTGGTTTTTTGATGCGAGTATTTGGAACCTCAACTATTATTTTTCCATCTGGATGCAGCAACTGCAAAGCAGGAATAAAAAAGTCTAGAGGATCTATTAGGTGTTCAAGAACATGAGAACCATAGATAACATCAAATAAAATACTTGGATTAGAATCTTTTAACTCCTCAATGCTCTCATATGCATGAAAATTTTGAAGGTCAAATGAATCAATACCACCGGGCTCAATATTATATATATTGATTCCAAGAGGATAAAATAAATATGATACTCCTCCATGCCCAGCCCCATAATTTAAAAAATTCTCGACGCTGGCATGAGGCATGTTAATTACTTGTTTTATAAATTCAGCATGTTTTAAGTCTCTTCCAACAACAATATCATTTTTATAATCTGAATTACTAAACCAATAAACCTCCTTATAGTATCTATCTAGGTCCGCCTGAGATGGCATTGGATCCATTTTCCAATATCCGTCATCACACCATTTGACTGTTTTATTTCCAAGTATCTTTTTTTCAAAAGCTATTAGTTCAAAATGCTTTTTTAGACCTTTGATTCCTTTGGTTCTAAAAATATAAAATAATCTTCTAATATTAATCATGATTTAAACTGCAGTATAAATGGAAATTTTTGTTAATCCAGAAAAATATTGGAATGCTAATCTATTATCTAATATCGATGCTTATTAATATCCTGGTTATAGTAAAATTAATAAAGATAGATACTTAGTTGAATACATGAAAATATTTTTAATAATGTCTAGGCTCAATTTAGCGGGAGTACCTCTTGCCCAGCTAAGATTTGCTCGCGCATTAAAAAAGAGGGGACATGATGTTGAGTTTATTATTGGACAAAAAGATGATTCATTCATCTACCAAGAAATCCCTGAGGTAGCTTTTAATATTCTAAATGTAAATACCTCAAAAAGAATGATACCTGAAATAATAAAGCTCATAAAAAAAAAGAATCCGGATGTTATTTTTAGTGCCGAAGATCATATGACTATTTGGGTTTTGTTTTCTGTAATTTTAATAAACTCTAAAACGCTTGTTAGCGGTTCATCCAGAGTTGGATCTATGGACTTAGAGGCATATGGTGGAAGGCTATTTTCAAAGAACTGGAAATCTTTTTTTTTAAAAATTTTATTTAATTTTGTTGCTTGGAGGGCAAATGCGCTTACATGCGTGGCTAAAGACATGGTTGAGGGATATCACAAGGCTCTAAAAACAACAAAACATACTCATGTTTATAATATTATTGTTGATGAAGAAAGCATTTTAAGATCGACAGAGCCAGTTGATCATATATGGATAAATAATAAAAATACAAAAATTGTTATTGCGGCAGGACGCCTTGACAAACAAAAAGGGTTTCATGATTTGGTTAATGCTATGCCTAGTGTTATTAAGAAAAGGGATGCAAAATTGATCATCCTTGGAGATGGTGTTGAAAAAGAAAACTTACAAAGCCAAATATCTGATCTAGATATGGATGATTTTATTGATATGGTTGGATATGTAGAGAATCCACTTAAATATTTTTCTAAATGTGATGTTTTTGTCTTGCCGTCTTATGCGGAAGGCTTGCCGAATGTATTGGTTGAGGCCATGATGTGCAAATGCTCTCCAGTTGCTACAGATTGTCCAACTGGTCCAAGAGAAGTTCTGCAAGATGGAAAGTATGGAGAGTTAATTCCTATGAAAGATCCCGCATCAATGGCATCTGCAATTGTTAAAGCTATTGATAGCCCTATCAGTTTTGAAAACTTAGAAAAGGCAATAGAACCGTTTAGAGAAAATGCAGTTATTCAGCGTCACTTTGATTTGCTTGAAATTGAAGAAAAATTTTAAAAGATGGATTTCATTAATTAAGTCTTAATCTGTTTATAAAATCGTAAATTCTTGGAAACAAAAAGTAGAATAGATCCGGAAAAAGAAGCTTTTTATATACTTTTATATTAATACTGATAGATAAAATGTCCTTTCTGATATTCAAATAACTTGAATCAACTCTTTTAAGTTCATACGAAAAAAATGAAATCCCCCTCGCGAGCCTAATCTTGAATATTTTTGAAGCTAGATCTTTTGTATTAATACTCCAATAAAAATCAATTAAGTCGTTTAAATGTTTTATTGAATGATTTGAAGAGACACTCTCAGCATTTTGTCTGTAGCCATATAGAGGTTTATCTATATAAAAAATTGAACTTGCTGCCTGGAACACTTTTGGTAAAGTCATTGAGTCTTCAGAATATTGAACCTCCAAGGGATATTGAACATCCTTCCAAAGAGATTTTTTATAAATTCTAATTGGACTATACCATAATGTTCTTGCGTGAATGTCAGTAATAATTTCGGATATATTATATTTACCTTTAAAATAGTGAATTGGCTCGAAGGCTACTTCACTGATCTTTTGATCATCAAAAAACTGCTTAAATCCAAACTCAATTATATCTGGTTCATGATCCCTAATTATTGGAAAAACTAATGCATCAAAACCATCTAGAAAAAAATCATCTGAATCAAGAAAACCAATGTAAACACCGCTTGCTTTTTCTATCCCGAGATTTCTTGCCGCACTTACTCCTTGGTTTGACTCATTGAAAAACTTAACATTAACGGAGCCCTTATACTTTGAAATAAAACTTTCAATACAATCTTGGGTTTTATCATAGCTTCCATCGTTAATTACTATTATTTCGGTTGAAATAAGCTTTATCTGGAGTAAGCTTTTTAACGCATTTAGAATATATTTTTCAGAATTGAAGCATGGAACAATAATTGATAGCAGTGGTGTGGTCAGATTGACATTTTCTTGATAGCCATTATTCATTTATTCTTAAGGCAATAATTGATGCTTAATTAAATTTGATATTCCGCTAAATCTTGCTAAATTAATTTGAGGAGAACAGTTTTGAGTAACGAAATATCTAGGCAGTTCATATAAATCTTTTCTTAAATCAAATTTCTTACATATAGCTGTTGATGCTGTTTTATAACCAGAGTCCTTGATGCATTCTATTGTTTCAATGTTATAAGTTCCTTTGCCGCCATAAGGATATGCAAAATGATTAATTGAATGCCCAAGATTATCTTCGATTACCTTTTTTGAATTTTTGATTTCATCAACCAATTGATCTTTAGAAAGAGATGATAAGATTTTATGAGATGAAGAATGGCCACCGATTTCAATTAACTCCTCATTATCAAGTGCTTGAACTTCATCCCAGGATAGAAAATCATCAATATTTAACGATGACAAATTCACTGGCTTGCTTATGTCTCTGCTAATCATCTTATCAGCAACATATATTGTTGCTGGGGCAGAATATTTTTTTAATATTGGTAAAGCATATTTTAAATTGTCTTTATATCCATCATCAAAAGTAATGTGACATTTAGGAAATGCATTATCTAAAGTTGAAATAACATCATTCAAGGATTTGAATTCATAATTATTAGAGGCAAATTCAAGAAATGATTCAAAGTAGTCAATAGTAACGGAAAAAGCTTTTTCATCATTTGATAAAGAATCGTACTCACTTTCGGGCAAAACTCTATGAAAACAGAATATATCAAAGCTATTTCTTGCATTGTTCATAAATTTCCAAGCAATATTTTTAGAAAATAATTTATAAACTAGCTTTTTTAGAGTTAATTTGATCAATTGTTTATGCCTTATATGATATGCAAACCCAATAAGGCAAACCCCCTGAAAATGATATATTTTTAAAACCTGCCTCTTTAAGCATTAAAGATATTTCCTCTTTACTAAATCTTTTTTCGAGACGAGTACCAAACCTGTCTAAGGCATCAGTTTGCATAAAGTAAAATGCTTTATTTCTATAATCTACTAGAGGGAAGTTAGATACATCTAAATTCAATTTTTCTGCTAAAAAAGCAATCCTCGCAAGAGGATAATAAACAAAAATTGCTATGAGGGATGTAATAATATATTTTAATTTATGAGGAAGAATAGATAAAAATTTACGCAATAAGTTAGATATTTTCCATAACAATCTAAAAAAAAATGGCCTGTTTTCAAGGTTGTAGTATAAGTAAAGTAAGAATGGAGCATCCTTTTTTAATAGCTTTGAACAATCTTTTATCCCCTCTAATGTATTTGGTATGTGATGCAGAACACCCAAGCTGTAGCCAAAGTCTTGAGAGGATTCTTGCAAGATATTATCACTAACAGATCCCTCAAAAAAATTAATGTTCTCAAACTCATCTAAGTTATTTTTTGCTACATTTAAGGCTTTTGAGCTAGGGTCAATACAGTTTAAAATCCCAACTCTTGGAGCTACAAATCTTGCCCATCTCCCACTGCCACAGCCCATATCAAATCCCTCAGAATTATCTGGTAACGTATTGAAAGGAAATATATCAAAATATTGATTCCAAGCCTTTCGCAATTCATATTCTGACAAATTAGATTGATTATATTGATTCCATTCTTCACCAAATCCGTCTACTGTTTGTTTGTGAACATTTTTCATAGAAAAACTATTTTAAGATGAGTATAAAACTGAGTAATAGTAGTGATATTGTCCATAACAATCTTGTGACTTGAGCATCTTCATGTCTTCTGGGCAATATGATTTTACATAATTTTCTTTAGCAATTTTTAGCGATTCATCATTATAAATATCTACAACCTCTCTGCACAATCCCATTTGCAGCGCTGTCGAATATTGCTCTTCATTGAATTCGCTTATGTCTAAAGATGATGGATGGTATTTGCATACTGCATTTTTAGAGAAGAAATAATTTGATTTTTGAGAAATGAAATCTAAGTAATCGCTGACTACAGTTGGTTTTATTTCCTGAAATGAATCTATGTTTATTGTGAGTTCAATGTTTGGAATATTGTGCATTTCTTTTGGGGTTAAGAACTCAATCTTATTAAACTCCTCTTTTGATAATACTTTTCCAAGATAGTCTTTTTGGAGTGAGAGCATGAAGTCTAAATCAACTACATAATATTTTTTAATATTATGAAAATACTGCAATATTGAATGAGGAAGTCTTCCGAATCCAGGTCCAATTTCTAGAATACTCTGCACTTCATTTAATTGTCTAAAAAGAAATAAAATCTCTTCTGCAGATAATAAATAATCTATATTAACTAGACTACCTTTAAAGAAGATATTAGTTGGTTCACCTGTATCTTTATGCTTTATTTTTGATAAAAATTCGTTTAATCCAATATTAAGTTCTTCTTTAAATCTTTTATCTAAAAAATTAGCAAGCTCTAATTGTAAACTTTTGAAATAACGACTGTTATTAGTAATTGGACCCCAAGAACCAAGTCTTTCGTTAAAACCACCTAACTTTCTAAAATTCTCAATAGAGAAACCTTCAGAGTATTCTTCC
>MDTG01137403.1_pt1 | contig 20237 bp, 20 predicted proteins | sample 811421 | NCBI WGS metagenome assembly MDTG01 (sample SAMN05326645, study PRJNA326480) | marine metagenome | isolation source: seawater | place: Pacific Ocean: South East | collected 2011
TATTTAAACTCAGAAAATAAGACAAATTTGTGATAAATCAAATTTTTAATTAGGATTATAATTGAATAAAAGCCTTGTTTTGACTGGAATGATGGGTGTGGGAAAGTCTACCATTGGTAGATTATTAGCAAAAAAACTCGATCTTAAGTTTATAGACATCGATAAAATTATTGAAAAACAAGAGAAAAAATCAATAAAAAAAATTTTTGAAATGAAAGGTGAGGCATATTTTAGAAGGCTAGAAGAAAAAATAACAATAAAATATCTTAAAAATAATATATCGGTTTTCGCATTGGGTGGTGGTGCTTTCATAAATAAATCTGTGAGAAAAGAGGTTTTAAAATCTTCATGTAGTATTTGGTTAAATTTGAAACTAGATTTATTGATTAAAAGGTATAATAGGAATAATAATAGACCTCTTTTAAATAACATAAACTTTAAAAAAAATTTAAAGAAGATTTACCATACACGAAAAAAAATTTATGGTTTAGCCAATTTTAAATTAAATTGTGATAATGTGGGCAAATTTAAAATAGTGGATGAAATAGTAAAAATATATGAAAAGAATTGTTCTTAAATCAAAAAATTACCCGATAATTATAGGAAATAACTCGATTGAAAGTTTATCTAAAGAAATAAAAAAACTTTTTCCTAACAGTAAAAAAATTGCGATTATAATAGATAAAAAAATACCTCAAAAATTTATTATTAAAATAAAAAAAATTTTAAAAAAATACAGAGTTTTTTTATTTTTCGTCTCGTCTTCAGAAAAAATTAAAAGCTTGAAAAAATCTGACTATTTTATGGAGCAACTTTTCAAACTTAACTTTAATAGATCAGATATATTAATAGGAATGGGCGGTGGAATTGTGGGAGATTTAACAGGATTTATTTCAAGTATTTATAAAAGAGGCATAAACTTTATAAATATACCCACAACTCTTCTAGCTCAGGTGGACTCATGTATAGGGGGAAAAACTGGTGTTAATTCGAAATATGGAAAAAATTTAATTGGATCTTTTTATCAGCCAAAACTGGTCTTAACAGATGTTTCTTTTTTAAAATCCTTGCCAAGAAGAGAAATGATATGTGGATATGCAGAAATACTTAAACATGCATTGATATACGATAAAAAATTTTTTGAATGGTTAAAAGTAAATACTAAAAATTTATTAATCAGAAAAGATAAAATTCTTATAGATAGTATAAAAAAAAGTTGCAAAATTAAACTTAAATTTACAGAAAAAGATTTTAAAGAAAAAAATATTAGGATGATTTTAAATTTTGGCCATACCTTCGCTCATGCTTTAGAGGCTAGAAATAGATATTCTTCAAAAATAAACCATGGTGAAGCTGTTCTTATTGGAATGAAAATTGCAGCAAAAATTTCCTTATACAAAAAAACTTGCTCAACAAAAACCTTTAATGAAATTGAAAATATTTACGATAAAAATCAATTAATTATAAATTTAAAAAAGATTTTAAAAAAAGAAATTATTTTAAAATCTATAAATTTTATGAAAAATGACAAAAAAAATGATGACCAAAAAATTAATTTAATTTTGTTGAAAAGTATAGGTAAAACTTCTTTACCAGGAGCTCATAAATATTCGGTTAGTCAGGTTAAAAAAATGATAACAGAGTTATTTTAATTTAATCTGTATAGCATGAATTTTACTTTTAAATTCATCTTTAATCACTGAATTAATTTTTCTTTCAGCTTCTAATCTTTTAAGTCCATTCAAAAAACTTGATTTGATTTCCAAAATTAAGTGCAATTTTTCCTTTTGAAACGATTTATGATTTTTATGTTTATCTGATTCGTCAAAAATTTTAATTTCCTCTAGGTCAATTTTGTTTTTTATTTTTTCTTCAATTTGTTTTATATAATTGTTCATAAAATATATTATTATATATAATTAAAAAGATTATGAAAACAATTTGTGATTGGAAGAATTGTAAAGACGTTGGTCAATATAAAGCACCAATCGAACGTGATAATAGTAAAAAATTTAGGTTACTTTGCTTGAAACATATAAAAATTTTTAACAAAAATTGGAATTATTTCGACAACATGAATGATCAAGAAATTGAGTACTTTCTAAAGTCAGATTTAACTTGGCATAAATCTACAAAAAGCTTTGGTTCTTCTGAAAATTTTTTTAATCTTCTTTGGAATAATGCATTGGAAGATAAATTAAATATATTTAAATCTTCAGGTTTTAAAGAGTTTAAAAAAACAAAGTTATCTACAAAAGAAAAGGATGCATTTGATATTTTGGAATTAAATTATTCAGCAAAATGGCAAGAAATTCAACATAAATTTAAATATCTTGTAAAGAAATATCATCCTGATAAAAACCAAGGTAGTAAAAAATTTGAAGACAAACTAAAAAAAATTACATTGGCTTATAGTCAATTAAAAATGAACCTAGGAAAAAAATAAATTATGAATACAACACAGTTTTTAGCTAAACCAGATATAAAAATTTCAGTAAAACAAACTTTTGGTTTTGAAAGTAATATGGAATTAGAGGGTTTCTCAAAAAGAAATGAATTTGTGCCAAAGATTGATCCTGATTACAAGTTTGATAAAGATACTACCTTAGCTGTATTAGCGGGGTTTGCTTTTAATAAAAGAGTTTTAATCCAGGGGTATCATGGAACTGGAAAATCCACACACATTGAACAGATAGCTGCTAGATTAAATTGGCCATGTGTTAGGGTAAATTTAGATAGTCACATCAGTCGTATAGATTTAATTGGAAAGGACGCGATTGTTTTAAAGGATGGAAAACAAGTAACTGAGTTTAAAGAGGGAATTCTTCCTTGGTCAATACAAAATCCTGTTGCATTAGTTTTTGATGAGTACGACGCTGGTAGACCAGATGTAATGTTTGTAATTCAAAGAGTATTAGAAAGTGATGGAAATTTTACATTGCTAGATAAAAACAGAGTTTTAGAACAACATGATTTTTTTAGAATGTTTGCAACAACAAATACAGTTGGGCTAGGAGATACAACAGGTCTTTATCACGGTACTCAACAAATTAACCAAGGTCAAATGGATAGATGGAATATAGTTTCTACTCTAAATTATTTATCAAGTGAAAAAGAATTAGAGATTATCTTAGCTAAAAATAAAAAATTTAATACTAAGGAAGGAAAAGAAATTATCGCTAATATGATAAAAGTTGCTGATTTAACTCGTAAAGGTTTTATGGTTGGTGACATTTCAACTGTAATGAGTCCTAGAACAGTCCTTCACTGGGCGGAAAATGCAAGTATTTTTAAAGATCAAGGTTATGCTTTCAGGCTAACTTTTTTAAATAAGTGTGATGAAATTGAAAAAAAAATAATTTCAGAATATTACCAAAGGTGTTTTGGTGAGGACCTTCCAGAGTCGTCAATAAATGTTCAAATTTAAAAGTGGAAAAAAAAAACGAAATAATAGAAAATTTTAAAACGGCTCTAAAATCTACAGTTAAATCAATATCAAATAAAGATGACGTTGAAATAACTTTCGGGGGACAAATTGCAACTAGCGATAGTAATACAATTAAGTTGCCAGAAATAGATCAACAAAAAAATGAAATAAATTTTTCAAAAGCAAGAGCGTACGCTGACTCAGAGTCTCTTAAACTTAAATTTAGTGATAACAAAATTTATAAAAATTACGAACCCGAGGGGACTAAAGCAAAAAAGTTATACGAAATTGCTGAAAAAATAAGATACGAAACTCTTGGAACAAAAGAATATAAGGGGATTAAAAATAATTTATTGAATTTTTATGCTCAAAAAAATCCCGACCAGTCAAAACAAAATCAAATTTATGAGGCCTTTGAATCTTATTTGATAAAAGAATTTTTTAAAGTCAAAGATTCAAAAAAAAACATAAACTCTTTTTCTAAATATAAAAAGAATTTCGATAAAACATTCAAATTAAAACTTAATGAGATTAGAGATAATATAGGGGAGCAAAAAATTTTTAATTCAACAATATCAGAACTTATCAAAAAATTAGATATTAACGATACAGAAGATTATGAGGATTTAGAAAATAAAAAAGAAAATAACGATGAAGAAGTTGATAATAAAGATAGCAGCGATCAAAAAAAAGAGACAAAACTAGATGAAAATCAAGAAATGGCTATAGATACAAATGTAACCGATATTGATAATGCTGCTAATGAAAATAACAAAGAAACTAACGAAATTGAAATTGAAGACCAATCCAGTGATGCTGAAAAAAAACACAGGGGAAAAAATAATTTTGGAGATAAAAAATATAAATATTTTACAAAAGAATTCGATGAAATCGTTTATGCAGAAGATCTTGAGACGGAAGAGGAGCTTTTAAGGTTAAGACAAAACTTGGATCAGCAACTTTTGCAATTAAAAAATTTTATTTCAAAATTAGCAAATAAACTCCAGAGAAAACTTTTAGCAAAACAAAATCGATCTTGGAATTTTGATTTGGAGGATGGTATTTTAGATACTTCAAAACTTTCTAGAGTGATAATTGATCCTTTGAATTCTCTCTCATTCAAAAAAGAAAAAGATACCGAATTTAAAGATACACTTGTAACAATTTTAATAGATAATTCAGGTTCAATGAGAGGAAAACCAATTTCTGTCGCAGCGATTTGTGCTGATATTCTTTCAAGAACTCTTGAAAGATGTTCTGTCAAAGTTGAAATTTTAGGTTTTACAACAAAACATTGGAAGGGTGGATCAAGTAGAGAGCTTTGGATGAAAAATGACAAACCTAAAGTTCCTGGACGACTTAACGATTTGAGACACATTATTTATAAATCTGCAGATACTCCTTGGAGGTTGGCAAAAAAAAATATGGGTCTTATGTTAAAAGAAGGTCTTTTAAAAGAAAATATAGATGGAGAAGCTTTAAAGTGGGCTTTTGAAAAAATGAGTAAAAGAAAAGAAGAAAGGAAAATTTTAATGGTTATCTCAGATGGGGCTCCAGTTGATGATTCAACTCTTTCTACAAATTCTAGTGACTACTTAGAAACAAATTTAAAAAATACAGTAAAATGGATTGAGAATAAGTCTGACGTTGAACTATTAGCTGTAGGTATCGGTCATGATGTTACTAGATACTATAAAAAAGCTGTAAAAATAACTGACGTTCAAGACTTAGGGGACGTGATGATAAATCAATTAACCGACTTATTTAAAGAAGAAAAAAGAGTTTTAAATTAATTTTTTAATTCACCTAAGTTTTGATTCGAGACATCCAAAATTCTACTTAATAAAATTCTGAATGGTATAAGCATAATTAAAGAAACTGTAAGTTTAACTGCTAGATCTCCAATTGATAAAGTAAACCATGGAACACCGGTTCCATAAAAAGCGATTGAAAAAAAAAGAAACGTATCAATGATTGAGCCAATTATTGATGATGTTAGAGGTGCTATATACCATGATTTTTTTCTCAAGAAATCAAAAATATTTACATCAATATTTTGTGCTATTAAAAAAGCAGTTGCAGATCCTATTGCAATTCTAATGGATATAGCATCTTCAAAGTTTGTTGAAACAAATAGCGTTAAAATAATACCTATTAAAAATCCTATTAAAACTATTACTCTTGCTAGATTTTTCCCATAAGCTCTGTTAGCTAAGTCTGTAATTAAAAAAGTTATAGGGTAACTAAATGCTCCGTAAGTAAGTAAATTTTCTAATCCATAATACTGTACCGGAAATTGGACTAAATAATTTGAGGCTATTACTACTCCACCCATTATAAAAGATAAGATGAAAAATAGCTTTTTATCTGTTAACATTATTATTTATTTTTGGGAATTAATTGAAAACTTAAGTTTTTGAACTCTCTTAGAAAGATTCTTATTTTTTGCAGATTTAAGAAATTTATCTAATCCTCCCTTAAAATCTACAGTTCTTAAAGCTGCATTGCTTACATTAAGTCTTATATCTCGCTTTAATATATCGCTCTTAAATTTAATTTTTTTTAAATTTGGTAAAAAACGTCTTTTGGTTTTATTATTAGAGTGACTTACATTATGCCCTTTTAGGGGAAGAACACCCGTTAGTTCACATTTTTTTGTCATAGTAGTTAGAAGGTATAGTTCTTAGGATATAATTGGTCAAGGGATAATTATGTTCCAGTACCTATTATTTCATTTATATTCTTTATATTCTCTTTTTTAAATATATCTATTAACTCTTTTTTAATTTTCTTTACTATGCCTGGGCCTTCATAAATCATTCCTGTATACAGTTGACATAAGCTAGCTCCAGATCTGATTTTTTCAAATGCAGTTTCTCCTGAATTTACACCGCCTACCCCAATAATAGTTATTTCATTTTTTACTTCTTTGTAAAATTTTTTTATCAAATTATTTGATATTTGACTAATCGGTTCACCAGATAATCCTCCTAATTCGTCTTTGTGCTCGCTTATTAGGTTGTCTCTGTTTGAGTCTGTTGTATTTGAAATTATAATACCTTTAACATTAAATTTTTTTAAAAGTTCAATAATATAACCTATTTCTTTATCTTCAATATCAGGTGATATTTTAACAACTAAAGGTTTTGATATATTATTTTTTTTCTTTAATGCGTCGATTTTTTTTAATAAATCATTCAAATATTTTTCTTCATGAAGCTCTCTTAAACCAGGAGTGTTTGGAGAGGAGATATTTACTGTAATGTAGTCAGAATAAACGTGTAAAATACTTAAGCATTTTAAATAGTCATCAATTCTGTCTTCTGTTTTTTTATTTGGACCAATATTAATTCCTAAAATGCCTGAAGGTGAGCTTTCTTTGAGTCTTTGAGAAACAATTTCTAACCCGTCATTATTAAATCCTAATCTATTAATCAGCGCTTTATCCTTCTCTAGTCTAAAAATTCTGGGTTTTGAGTTACCAAATTGCCGTTTAGGAGTGATAGTTCCAACCTCAACAAATCCAAAACCAAGTTTAAAAAGAGAATTATATACCTCAGCACTTTTATCAAATCCAGCTGCTAATCCGATTGGGTTTTTTAAATTTTTTTCAAACAGCTTTGTTTCAAGCAGATTTTCGTCTTGGACTGTAAAAAAATCCTCGGGTAAAAAATTATATTTTAATGACTTAATTGCTAAGTCATGAGCCATTTCTGGATCAATTTTGAAAATAAATGGTTTAAAAAGTGAAAACATTTATATGATTTTTTCTTTTATTAATTTTACAGTTTCTTTTACTCCAAAAAAACTTACGAAAAAACCCATTCTTGGTCCATCAGTATCCCCAAATAGCACTTGGTATAGTAATTTAAACCATTCTCTTAAATTTTTTTCATAACCATTTTCTTTTCCGACTGAATATACAATGGTTTGAATTTCCTCTGGTTTCATACTTTCATCTAAAGTTTCAATTTTACTTGCTAAATTTATCAATGCTTTTTTTTCTATATTGTTGGGTTTCTTATAGTTTTTGTTTGGTTCCAGCTTCTCTTTAAAGAATCTTATCGCGTAGTCAGTTAAGTTATCCAAAATTGGATAGTTTTCTGGTTTAATATCTTTATGAAACCTATTTATAAATTTCCATAATATTTTTTTATTATCTGCATTACTCGAACCGACTAAATTGAGGAGCATGGAAAAAGGCATTATAATTTTTTCTTTTGGTGGCCGTCCATTATGAATATGCCAAACAGGATTTGAAAGCTTTTCATTTTCTTTTTGTTCAGGAAATTTTTCAATTAAGGAAAGATATTCATCTACAGCTTTTGGCACAACTTCAGAGTATAGTTTTTTTGCTCTTTTGGGATTTTGATACATATATAAAGATAAACTTTCAGGCGAGGCATATTTTAGCCATTCCTCAATAGTAATTCCGTTTCCTTTAGACTTTGAAATTTTTTCTCCTTTTTCATCTAAAAAAAGCTCATATGCAAAACCACTTGGGGGTGTTTTACCTAATATTTTACAAACTTTACTTGAGAGAACAGCACTCTCTGTTAGGTCCTTGCCATACATTTCAAAATCAACGTCAAAAGTAAACCAACGCATCGCCCAATCAACTTTCCACTGTAATTTACATTTGCCATCAAATATGCTGGTTTTAATTTTTTTTCCTTGATTATCAAAAATAATATTACCACCTAGTTTGTCGATTTCGATCATAGGAATTTCTAAAACTTTTCCAGTTTCTGGACAAATGGGTAAAAATGGACAATAAGTTTTTCTTCTATCTGATCTTAGGGTTGGTAAAATTATTTCCATTATTTCACTATATTTCTCAGATACTCTTTTTAAAGTTTCATTAAATATTCCTTGCTTATAATTATCTGTTGAACTTTTAAAATTAAAATTGAAATTAAATTTTTTGAGAAACTCTTGTAGTAGATTATTGTTATGCTCAGCAAAACTTTTGTATTTTTCAAAAGGGTCGGGTATTGAAGAAAGTGGTTTACCTAAATTATCTTTTAAAATTTTATTGTTTGGAATATTATCTGGTACCTTTCTGAGGCCATCCATATCATCCGAAAATGTTATAAGTTCGACTTCTATATCTTTAATATGATTAAGTGCATTAATCATCATGGAAGTTCTTGCTACTTCTCCAAAAGTTCCTATGTGAGGTAAACCACTTGGACCATAACCTGTTTGAAAAATCACTTTATTTTTTTTATTAATAAGGTCTTTTCTTTCCTTTAGTAATTTCCTAGTTTCTACAAAAGGCCATGCTGAAATTGATTGAATTACATTATTATCTAACATATTAGAGGTTTATAAAATTTTCTTTGTAAAATACAGTTTTTAATTTATTTTATTAAGTTGAATTTTTTTAGTATTTAAATAATCTCGTTTTAATGTCTTCAAATAAAACAGTTTTTTTTCTTATTGGTATTTTGCTGACTATTCTCGGTATATCTATGCTTATACCATATGGAGTGCAAATATTACAAAATGAAAATAGTCAAAGTTTCATAGGGTCTTCATTTATAACAATTTTTATTGGTGTTTTATTCATACTAGCTAACCTTGAAAAAGAATTGAAACTAAATCTGCAACAGACTTTTTTATTTTCTGCTTTAGCATGGTTCTTAATTGCTGTATTTGGAAGTTTACCATTTTTACTATCGCCTTTACCTTTTTCATTAAGCGAAGCATTTTTCGAAAGTATGTCAGGTATAACTACGACTGGTGCAACTGTAATTACAAATTTAGATGATAGTCCAAAAAGTATTTTATTATGGAGGGCAATAATGCAATGGTTAGGTGGAATTGGAATAATTGTGATGGCAGTTACTATTTTGCCGTTATTAAAAGTTGGAGGTATGCAATTATTTAAAATGGAAGGACCTCTTTCAACTGAGAAAATTTTACCTAGAACTTTAGAAGTTGCAACAATTCTTGTTTCTACTTATTTTCTACTAACATTAATGTGTGCATTTTTTTACTGGTTTTTTGGAATGTCGATATTTGATAGTATAGCACACTCAATGACAACTTTAGCAACAGGTGGTTTTTCTACTCATAACGACTCTATTGGTTTTTTTGCTAACTCAAATATAGAAATAATAGCAAGTATTTTTATTATTCTAGGATGCGTTCCATTTATATCTTACTTAAAGTTTGTAAAAGGTAATAAAAGGATTTTTTTAGAAGATGTTCAGATAAAAGGATTGATAAATATTTTGCTTATCTCTGTAGTTATAATGTTCATATATCTTTTTGTTATTAGCAATGAGACTTCTGTATTAGATACTCTTAGGATTTCGACTTTTAATGTAATTTCTATTTTATCAGGAACAGGATATGTTACTGATGATTTTGGTTTATGGGGCAAATTTTCTCTTATATTTTTTTTATTTTTAATGTTTATAGGTGGATGTGCGGGCTCTACTGCATGTGGTATTAAGATATTTAGATTACAAATGCTTTTAATATTTTTAAAAAATCAAATAAAAAAACTTATATCTCCAAATAGTGTGATAGTTGTTAAATATAATAATCAAAAAATTTCAGATAATTTTATTAAATCAGTAATTACATTTATATTTTCATTTTTATTTATATTTTTGTTGTTGGCAGTGCTTCTGTCTCTTTCAGGATTAGATTTTTTGACTGCTATTTCTGGCGCTGCAAGTGCGATTTCAAATGTTGGACCTGGTCTTGGGGATATTATTGGTCCAAATGGAAATTATAAAACAATACCGGATGTTTCTAAATGGATTTTATCTTTTGGAATGTTATTAGGTAGACTTGAGTTGTTTGCTGTGTTGGTATTATTTTTTCCCTCTTTTTGGAGAAATTAAATTACTTATGGAAATTTACAAAAAACAAAACCTTTCTGAAACATTTTCTGTTTACTTCGATAAGAGAATGATAAAAATTTTATTATTAGGTGCGATTAGCGGGTTTCCTTGGGTTATAATTGGAAGCAGCTTAAGTCTTTGGCTTAAAGAAGATGGATTAAGCAGAAGTACGATAGGTTGGGCTGGATTAATTTTTGCTGTTTATGCGTTCAATTATTTATGGGCTCCCATAGTAGATAGAATCAGAATACCTCTATTAACAAAAAAGATAGGTCATAGACGTGCATGGATTGTAACTATGCAATCTATAATTTTAATTTGTCTTGTGAGTTGGAGTTTAGTAAATCCAACAGCTAATTTATCACTTGTAATAGGAATTGGTCTCATAATTGCAATTGCCTCAGCAACTCAAGATATTACTGTAGATGCGTTAAGAATAGAACAGATAGGTGAAAATGAGGGCAAATCAATGCAAGCTGGTGCAGCGATGGCAGTAGTTGGTTGGTGGACAGGCTATAAGTTAGGTGGAGTTGTGGCTTTGAATGTTGCTGAATTTTTTCAGCAATCTGGTTTTGAAAATTATTGGCAGATAACTTTTTTGGTTTTAGGAATAATTATTATTGGATGTAATATTGGCTTAATGTTCATTAATGAAGCGCAACCAATTGAAAGAGCTGAAAGTCAAAAACTAACTGATAAAATGATTGAGGAAAAATTAGGTACTTCTAATTTTATAACGAAAATAATTGCATGGTTGACTGGAACAGTAATAGGCCCAATAATAAGTTTCTTTAAAAAAAATGGTTTTAATATAGCAATAGCAATCTTAGGTTTTGTCTTCCTCTTTAAAATAGGTGAAGCTTTCTTAGGAAGAATGTCTGTGATTTTTTATAAAGAAATAGGATTCACCAAATCTGATATAGCGCTTTACTCAAAAGGACTGGGTTGGATTACTACTGTAATTTTTACTTTGTTAGGTGGATTATTTGCAATACGTTCCGGAGTAGTGAAAGCGATGTTTGTGTCTGGAGTCTTGATGGCCTCAACAAACTTATTATTTTCTTTATTGGCCTGGTCTGGAAAATCTGAACTATTATTTTTAATCGCAGTTATATTTGATGACATGGCAGCAGCTTTTGCGACTGTAGCTTTTGTTGCCTTTATATCTATGCTAGTTGACAGAACATATACTGCAACACAGTATGCACTTCTTGCGTCAATAGGAACAGCTGGAAGAACTACTCTGGCAGCTTCCTCGGGGGCTTTGGTAGACTGGTTAAATGGAGACTGGGGTATATTTTTTATAATTACAGCTGTGATGGTGATCCCCTCACTTATATTTCTTTATTTGATTAAAGATAAGCTTAAACTTAATGACTAAATATTTTACAAACAATTCACCTGTTATCAGTCTTCATAAAAAGCCTTCAGTTAAATCTGAGATTGTTACACAAATGATATTTGGAGAAAGTTTTTCTGTGATCAAAAAAAGTAGTAAATGGCTAAAAATCAAAATTAAAGAAGATCAATATAAAGGTTTTATAAAAAATAAAAATTTTTATAATTATCTAAGACCTACCCATAAAGTAAGATGCTTAAAGGCGAAAATCTTAAAATTTCCAAATAAAAAGAAAATAATAAATGAAATTTCTTTTGGGTCAAAGATAAGAGTTACGGATAAAAAAGGTAAATTTCTCAAATTTTCAAAGGGTTGGGTTGCGAAAAAAGATGTAAGCCCTATTACTTTCAAAGAAAAAAATCTTTTTAGAAAAATAGAAATATTTAAAAATATTAAATATAAATGGGGAGGGAAATCTTTTAAAGGAATAGACTGCTCAGCTTTAGTACAAGTTTTTCTGAATTTTAATAATAAATTTTGTCCTAGAGATGCAAAGGACCAAGTTAAATATTTTAAAAAAAATATTAAATTTAAAGAATTAAAAAAAAATGATATTATTTATTGGAAAGGACATGTTGCTATAGCCTTATCTAGTAAAAAACTTATTCATGCATACGGACCTTTTAAAAAAACCGTCATCATGGGAATAGATCAAACGATTAAAAGAATAGAAAAAACTGCAAAATTGAAAGTTATAGCAATTAAAAGATTATAAAAAGCAAAGGCAGCCTCAGTCTCCCTCAGCTGCCCTTAAACTATTAATATATGATTCTTTAAAAGTCTTTAAGACTCTTTATGGTTGTATGTGGATAATAAAATATGAAATTCTCTATATCTCTTGAAGTGAGATTTATAATCTTAAAAATTAATTAAATTTAAAATTATCTAATTTATAATTAAATAAATAATTGTAACAACAGCTAAAATTTCCAAGCCGCTCATAGTACCTCCTTATGATTCGTTCATCATATCATAGTTTTTGTAAAATTAAAATTCCATTCCAAAAACTAGGGTGACAATGATTACTAGCAGTTTTTATTTCTTTTAAAATCTTATACTTAGAATTTGTTTTATTTATAAAATCTTTTGTTCCATTTTCTACCTCAGGAAAATTAATATCGTCAATAAGTACAATAGAATTTTTTTCTAAAAAATTGTCAGCTATTTCAAGATTTTCATATTGGTTTTTATAGGAGTGTTCACCATCATAATAATAAAAATTAATTTTTTTTTTTGTTTTTTCAAAATTTTTGAAAAATATCTTATAATCTTCATCGTAAAAAGAATGTTTTTCAGCATTTTTATATTTATTAAAATTAGAGTAAAATTCTTCTATTGGTCCTTCAAATTGAGAGAAGTTGTCAACACCTATTACTTTGCAGTTAGTATCTATCATTCCAGAAACTAATGTGAAGCCTTTCCAACAACCAATATTTAGGTAAATCTGATCATCTGATAGTTTTCTGCATATTTGATTTACAATATGACCAATTGCATAGGTTGACATACTGTCAATTTTTAGAAGAACATTTTTAAGTTTAATGTTCTCGAATTCTTTATTTATAATACAGTTATCAAATAAAAATTTTCTTTCCAGGTTTATTAATTTAAATAATCCTTTTTTGAGCCTGAACAAATAAGCTTTTCTATAATCTTCCTCAGGATTTAATTTAAATTTTATATTGTTAAAAATTTTTTCTATTTCCATTTCACTAAAATTTTAGTTTAAATCCTAAATTACCAGTTAAGCTTTTTACTTTTTGATTGGTGTTTTTTGCATTTAAACCAATTGTAAATTTTCCATTATCTTTAATGTTCATTTCATAATCCAAATTTCCGATCAATGATATTTCTCTTGTAAGAGCATTAGCTTGTTTATACGTGGCGCTTGTACCATTAATTGAATAAACTTGAGATTTATCACCTGCCAAACTTCTAAAATCTAAAGTCCACCCTAAATTTAGATTTTTGTCATCACTTTTAATAAAATCATATTTATCTGATAAGAATACTGAAATATTTCCAACTTTTCTATTTCTCCAAGAATAATACTTGCTCTCATCATAGCTTGGGGTAATTGAAAAACTTCCAGTTAAACCGAAATTTGGTACAAGTTTAGGATTTGTTTTTGTAATACCAGAGTGTAATTCAAAAGTTTGATAATTACTGTCAATATCCAATTTACCTGAGGATGTTGTGTTTGTCAGAATTGATCTTTTACCCTCTTTTAATGTAATCCCTCCTAAAATAAATGAGTCTAAATTGAAAAGATATTTACTATTTGGAAAATAAAGTCCCGTTGAAACATTCTGGTAAGTAATTTTATGATCACTCTCAAAATCTTGGACTCCAGCTTCAAAGGCAAGTATAAAATCTGAATTTTCTAAAGGAGAAATTAAATTTGCACCAACATTAAATAAATCATATTCTAAAGCTAAATTTGTAGAATGACCGTCTCGATTTAAAAAAGAAGTATAGGTTTCTCCCCATCCGTCGCTATCATATAAATTTTCAGAGTCCTTGTATCTATTTAAGAATTTTCTAATATTGAGAGATTTATAGCTTAAAAGCTCATCCAGTGTCTCACTTCCACCTTGACCAACTGATCCAGCAGACCCTTTCACAACTTGGTTGCCATCTAAATCTTGTAAATTAAAATTACCAGAGGTTTTATAGTAGTAACCTTGTCCCACACCATGTTGAAATTTTAAGGTATTTCCAGTAGTAGTTCCTGCATCGATAGTGCCAACTAGAATACTTTTGTCTTTAAGTGTAATTGTATTATCGTTTCCTTGTAAAGTAATTGAGTCGTTGTCTGGGCTATTCCTATTTTGAATAGTTCCGCTATTTGTAATTGTAGAGTTTGATCCAACGTGAACTACAGTTTCATTACTAGTGTTGTACATTACACCTGAAGAGTTATTTGTTATAGTTGCCGTGTCAGCGCCACTGTATAAATAAATTGCTCTCTTAGTGTCACTATAAATAGTTCCTGAATTGGTTATGACTGTTCCAGAAACTGCCTCACTATCACCGTCAACTTCTTCACCTGAAATTGCATTGTTAAGAGATGTGATTGTTGCACCAACATTATTGGTAATTGAGGTATCTTGCGAACTTCTCATATTTATTGCTTTTGAACCAAGTGAAATAATTGAGCCTGAATTTGTAATTGAAACATTGTCAGATTGTCTGATCATAATTGTATTATGTAGACCTTGTAGCTTTGCATCTGTTTCTAAAATTATGGTTGCATCTTCTATTCCGTCAGTACTAAAACCTTTAATTAAATTTTGCTGATTGTCTTTAATTACCGTTATGCCCTCTTTTACAGTAAGGTCAGGGTCACCTTCTCCAGCTCCATTATTTGTTAGATCTATTTGAGAGGTTGCATTCGAGCTAATTTCATTTGCAAAAACATTTTTTGTAAAAAAAATCCAAAATATTAAAAATGTTACTTTAAAAATTTTCATTATTAAAATTGTATAATTTTTTATAGATATAACCAAATTTAAGAAAAACTAAACCCTCATCATTTTGGGTGAAAAAAAATGGCGGAGAGAGTGGGATTCGAACCCACGAAACGGTTTCCCGTTTACACGCTTTCCAAGCGTGCGCCTTCAACCGCTCGGCCACCTCTCCTTTTATCGTTTAAATAATATATCCATAGCTTTAATATTACTTAATGTTCCAATAGACCATATTTTTTTTTCTAAAGTTTTATTAAAATTATGATTTTTTTCTAAGATATCTATTACTCTTTGATATTTTTCTTCAAATTTTTTTCTCTCATCTAATACCTCAATTAAAACAATATTAGTTTTATTAAGCATATTTTTAGCTCCCTCTAGTACTTCAATTTCAGAACCTTCAGTATCAATTTTTAAAATATCAATATAATCTATATCTTTTTCTCTACAAAAATTATCAATTGTATCTGTATTTACGTCAAAACTTTTAAATTGCTTGTTTAAATTTCCTGTAACAAGTTTTCTTGTAAAATTCCATAGTTTATCTTTAACGTGAATAGTATTGAGTGAAGAGCCAGAAGCTGGAAAAAAAGTATTTAAATAATATTTTTTTAAACCTTTATTATTTGAAAATGCTAATTTTTGATATTGAAAATCCTCAATATCTAAATTTGGATTAGGATCAAATAAATTAAAAGTTACTTTTTTCACAATTTTTTTTTTTAAACTTCTGGAAAAATTTCCTTGGAAACACCCAACATCAAAAACAATTATTTCTTTTTTTGAGTTATTATTAATAATTTCTGAAATGACTTTTGAAAAGTCATTCATTAAAAATTTATCTACAATTTTATAAATTAAGTTCATTTAATTAATTTTGATGAAACAAGACTTTCAAATATTTTATTTGCGATAACATAGTTTCCCTGCTCAGTTAGGTGTAAACCATCTTTTTGAAAATAATAATCTTTGTCCTTTGAATATAAATTTGGAGTAGGATCAACTATAAAAATATTTTCATTATTAGCGGCTATCTCCTCTAAATTTTTATTTAAAATAGCATTAGTATACATCCAAAATAAGTCTGTTTTATTAGTAATTTCTTTCTCATTGTTGTAGTTTATCAATCTTTCTATTAGTTCGTCTTTTGATAAAAAATTAATATCTTTTTGGAAATCAAGATTGATAAAAAATGCTTGTTTAACCAAAATCAATTTTATACCTTTTTCTTTGCAATAACTATTTATTCTTAATATTTGATCTTTATAACCACGTTGAAAATAATTTATAGAGTGAAAGTTTCTTGGATTGAAAGGACTTATAATTTTATTTGTATCGTCAAGTAATAGACTAATTGTCCTGTTGTAAGCCAAGTTTAAAAATCTATAAGTCATTACCTCCAAAAATAAAAAATTTTTAAGCTCATATAAAAACATATCAAATTTATCACTAATTATATCTGTAGCTACTGCGCTTGTAATGTAGGAATCATACATAGTAGAATTTCTATTGCTCATTATTGAAAGCACATTTGGATTAAACTTTGAAGCTTCATCAACTAATAACTTTTCAAGAAAATTTAATGCCTTACCTGAAAAACCAAAATTAAGCACATCACAATTAAACTTATTTTGTTTTAATAAAGTTTCCAAAGTTTTTGGATAGGGTTTTTTTGTTTCAGTGCCAGCAGTGGTTGATCCACCTAGCGCAACTATTCTACATCCAGTTTTATTTTGAATAGAAACCTCTTTACCTATAAATCCGAATTTGTTTACATTATGTTGAATATTACTAAAATTGTATTCACCTGGAACATACATTCCAGTTTTTTTGCTAAACTTTATGTTATACACAACGGTTTTTTCTGGAACTTTTTTTTCGTTAAGAAATAATCTCGCTAATGGCCCATAATAGTTAGTTTTGTGAAATACAAAGAAAAAAGTGAGGATAGTTTCGATTAAAATGAATAAAAAGATATTAGCTAGGAATAAATAAAGGATTTTTTTGAAATTACTCATTTATTTTAATCAAGTTCAATTTGACTCTTATAGTCGTTTAGTAAACTTCTATCTTGATCTTTTTTTTGTAAAATAAAATTTTCACACACTAAAATATCCAATTCCGTTCCCATAAAACACCTAAAAGCATCTTCTACGGTACAAACTATAGGCTCACCTCTTATATTAAATGAAGTATTAACAAGTATTGGGCAATTTGTCATTTTTTTAAAACTCTTCAATAATTCATAATATCTAGGATTAGTTTCTTTATGTACGGTTTGAATTCTTGCAGAATAATCTACATGGGTAACAGCAGGAATAGTGGATCTTTTTAAATTTAATCTCTCTATACCAAATAATTTTTTGTTGTTTTCTGTTTCTTTTATTTGAATATTTTCTTTTACATTAGCAACTAAAAGCATGTATGGACTATCATCGTTTAAATCAAACCAGTCTTGTAAGTCCTCTCTCAATATCGATGGAGCAAATGGTCTAAAACTTTCCCTAAATTTAATTTTTAAATTTAAGTTTTTTTGCATTTTTTCAGATCTAGGATCAGCAATAATAGATCGACAACCTAAAGCTCTAGGTCCGAATTCCATTCTACCTTGGAACCAGCCTACTATTTTTCCATTCTTAAGCTCATTTGCAACTTTTTCTGTAAGATTTTCTCTATCATATTTAGTAAATTTTGCCTTAAGTTCGTTTAAACTTTTTTCAATTATTTTCTCATTAAATTGAGGTCCAAGATACGATCCATTCATATTATCTTTTGATTTATTAATATATCTAGGTTTTGACAATTCTTGATGCCAAAATGCCATGGCGGCTCCTAAAGATCCGCCAGCATCCCCTGAAGCTGGTTGTATCCATATATTTTCAAAAATTTTATTTTTTAAAATTTTTCCATTAGATACACAGTTCAACGCTACACCTCCCGCTAAACACAAATTTTTGACTTTTGTCTCTTCTTTGATATTTTTCACCATTTTTAAAACTATTTTTTCAATTACCTCTTGAATAGAAGATGCAACATCCATGTGAAATTGTGTAAGTAATTCTTTATTTGGATCTCTAGCTTTTTGTCCAAACAATTTGGAAAATTTTTCATTAGTCATAGTTAATCCAGTAGCAAAATTGAAATATTTCATATTTAATCTAAACGAGCCATCTTCCTTCACATCTACTAGCTCCTTAAAAATTATATCTGTATATTTAGGCTTACCATACGGAGCTAAACCCATTACTTTGTATTCACCACTATTAACTTTAAATCCTGTATAATAGGTAAAAGCAGAATACAATAAACCTATCGAATGTGGAAAGTGGATCTCTTTTATTATCGAAATCTTATTTTCTTTGCCGATGGCTAATGTGGATGTGGCCCATTCTCCTACGCCATCCAATGTAAGGATAACTGCTTCATCAAAAGGTGAAGGATAAAATGCACTTGCTGCATGACTAAAGTGATGTTCCGAAAAACTTATTTTATCAATATTATTAAACTTTTTATCATTTCTTTTTAATTGTTCAAAAATGAATTTTTTTTGGAAAAGTTTCTCTCTTAACCATAGTGGCATCGACATAAGAAAAGTTGTGAAGCCCTTTGGTGCAAATGCTAAAAATGTTTCGAGTAATCTTTCAAATTTTAAAAATGGTTTTTCATAGAACACTATTTGATCAATTTGATTTAATTCTAATTTTGCCTCACTCAACACATATTTAATTGAGTTGTAAGGATAACTTGGGTCATGCTTTTTTCTAGTGAATCTCTCTTCTTGTGCTGCTGCTATAATTTTACCATCTATTAAAATTGCAGCTGCACTGTCGTGGTAAAATGCAGATATGCCCAATATAGATCTCATAATTTATAGTTTCCTGAACCCTTAAAATATATACTCACTAAAAAATTGTGTAAATAAAAGGTGCTACCACAGATCCCTGGCTTAAAACAATTAAAGCACCAAATAGGGCTAAAACAATTATAATAGGTATTAACCAATATTTTTTTCTTTCTCTTAAAAATAAATAAAACTCCTTTAAAAAACTCAACATCTAAAATTGTCTTTTCATAGTATTTATATTTTTTGATCTTTCTATCCAATAAGATTTATTTTTATTATACTTAATATTTAATAAATCTTTTCCAAGTAACCGCATTAAAATTCCAATCGGCGTGATAATAATAAAATAAATAAATCCCATCACAATTGGTGCTATTACTTTTCCTAAAAGCTCTCCTAATTTTATCCATCCTCTCTTAAAAGGTGTAAGAATTTTTGAATTAAAAATTCCTAGAATTAAAAATAATAATGAAATCGCTATAGCCCAAATTCTTAAAGAACCAGAGTCAAAAATTGGCCAAATAGCTATTAATGAAAAAATTATAAAGAAAAGTATTCCAAAACTTTTGTTATTTTCTTTATTTTTCATATAGAATTATTAACCAATACTATAATCTAATTCAAATTCTTTATCAGATCTTGTTGATTTTAATTAAAATTAGATTTTTTAAAGTTCTGAAAATTTCAATTTTAGGGATTTTTGAGAAACCTTCGTTTCTTTCTCTAAATCGAATAGGAATTCGAGATATTTTATAACCAAGTTTATCTAATAAATATATTGTTCCCATAAAAAAACTATAGCCTTTAGTTTTTACATCGTTCATATCAAAATTTTTAAGTTTATTTAAAGCAAACCCTCTAAATGATGTTGTGAATTCATCGCTATCAATATTTAAAACAAACTTTATTACCTTATTTCCTACATAACTAAGAATATATCTCAAAAATTTCGTTTCGTTAGATCCGCCTTTCATGTATCTCGAACCAATTACAAAAGAATTTTCTTTTAAAGACTCTAAAAACTTTGGTATCGCAGTTGGATCATGTGAAAGGTCGGCATCCATGGTAATTAAATTTTCATAATTATTTTGTTTTGCAAAATTAAATCCTAGTTTATGAGCGCTATCCAAACCTTCTTTGCCTTTTCTGCTTATTAAAAATAGATTTTTGTTCTTAGTTTGATACCGTTTAATTATATCACCTGTCTTATCTGGTGAGTTATCATCCACTATTAAAA
>MDTG01276721.1_pt1 | contig 20237 bp, 20 predicted proteins | sample 811421 | NCBI WGS metagenome assembly MDTG01 (sample SAMN05326645, study PRJNA326480) | marine metagenome | isolation source: seawater | place: Pacific Ocean: South East | collected 2011
AACTAATGTATATAAAAATATAATAAAAAAAGTTAAAGAAAAATAAATTAATAGAATTTTAATAAAATTATAATTATAATTATTATAAAAGTTTCTTCCTGATGCTCCTCCTGATATTAAATAAGAAGGTTTTATTTTAATCTGTTTTGAACCAATCGTTCCTATAGTTATTAATAAAAAGACTAATCCTCCAAACCATTGTGAACTGGATCTCCATAAGATTAATGGTTTGTCTATATTTTCAACGTTAGAAAAAATTGTAAAACCAGTTGTTGTAAACCCAGAAACAGATTCAAAATAAGAATCAATAAAACTTAAATTATAAATACTAAATGCATATGGAATTGAGAATAATAACGGCACTATAAGGTAAATTAAAACAATAAATGATAATTGTTCAATTAATGCAAAATTATTTTTACTTTTTTTCCCTAAATAAAAAAATAAAGAACCAAGAATTATCGTTATAAATAAAATTATTAAATAATCATTAAAACCTAATAAAAAATCAAAATATATAGAGTAAACAATATTAGCTATTGGAAAAATTGAGAAAAATAGTAAATTAAATCCTAAAAAAAATAGTATACTTTTATAATTCATCAAACTAATGAACTTATTCTAAATAAACTCTCTACTTTTTCTAAATGTTCCCTTTTTGTTAAAAAAACAACTTGGTCTTTTTTTTCAAATTTAAAATTAGATTTTGGAATTATTATCTCCTTTCCTCTTACGATAGCTCCTATTCTAATTTCTTCAGGAAGATTGGATTCTTTTATTGATTTGCTTATTAATTCAGAAGTTTCTAAAACTTCTGCTTCTATAAATTCATATTCTCCATCTAGCAAAGTGTATACTGTTTCTATTGTTCCTTTATGTACATGTTTTAGTATTGTTGATATTGTAGTTTGTCTAGGATCAACTAGATCGTCAATTTTTAATGAGGACTGCAGAATGCTATAATTTTTTTTGTTAACAAGTGTAATAGTTCTTTTGTTAGGATTTATTTTTTCTGAAAGCACACTTACCATGATATTATCTTCGTCATCATTAGTTAATGATAAAATAGTTTCGCTTTCCTCTATGTTGGCTTCTTTTAAAACATCTTCTTCAAGCCCGTCCCCATTAATTACAATGGTATTATTTAATTCATTAGCGATATATTCGGCTCTCTCTTTATTTTTTTCAATAATTTTTACTCTCACGCCCTCGGTGTCTGTTTCTAAATTTTTTGCTAAATTAAACCCTATATTTCCTCCACCAATAATAAGTATTTTTTTTGCCTTTTTTTCCTCATGTCCAAAAGCAGCTAGCGTTCTATTAATTTGGGCAGCATTCAGCACTACAAAAGCTTTATCACCAACTATCATTTTATCTTTCTTTTTTAATATTATAAATTTTTCTTCTCTTATAACTCCCAAAATATTAGCTCTTAGGTCTGGAAATTTTTTTGTAATTTGACTCAATTCTGTGTTTATTAAAGGACATTTTTTATCAATGCTAATTTCTAAAACTTTTATCTTACCTTCCGCAAATGGTACGCTATCTAAGGCTCCAGGGGCTTCAAGTTTTCTTTGTAAAGATTTTGCTACTTCTAATTCTGGAGATATAATAACATCAATTGGAAGGTTAGATTCTCCAAATAATTTTCCCCACTTTGAACCTAAAAATTCCTGACTCCTAATTCTTGCTATTTTTTTATTAATATTAAAAATTGAATGAGCTACCTGACAAATAATCATGTTTGTTTCGTCACTTTGAGTTACGGCAATAATCATATCGGTATCATTTGCTCCAGCTTTTTCGAGAACTGATGGAAAAGTTGCTCTTCCTACAACACCCTTAACATCCTGGTTATCGTTAATTTTTTGAATAAATTCACTAGATTGATCAATAACAGTTATTGAGTGACCTTGAGCGTTTAATTGTTTTGAAATTGAAAAGCCGACTCTACCAGCTCCACAAATTATAATATTCATTTTAATTTATACCTTTGATTCCCAAAGCTTTGAGTTTACGATGAAGTGCTGATCTTTCCATGCCCACAAACTCAGCGGTTTTGGAAATATTTCCTTTGTGCTTTTTTATTTGAGAAGTTAAATAATCTTTTTCAAATTTTTCTCTAGCTTCCTTCAAAGGATATGACAATACATTTTTTAAAGAATCGTCTTCATTTTTTGAATTTTTTTGTATAAGAGAATCATTTATCAAATTATTAATATCAGTTTTCTTTTCATTAGAAGAAAGTATCGAAACTCTTTCAACTAAATTTCTTAATTCTCTAACATTTCCCGGCCAATCATATTTATAAAATAAGTCAAAATTTGTATCTAATTTTGTTTCAGCTATTCCGTTCAATTCAGATATTTTTTTTGAAAAATAATTTAGCAACAAAGGTATATCTTCAGTTCTATTTTTTAAAGAGGTTAAATGAATAGGAACAACATTTAATCTATGATATAAATCTTCTCTAAAATTACCTTTATCAACTTCTTCTCGAATAATTTTTGTTGTTGTGCTTATTATTCTTACATTAACATTAATTTCTTTAAAACCGTTAACTCTTCGAAATTTTTGGTCTATTAAAACTCTTAATATTTTTGCTTGTGTAGACAATGGAATTTCAGATATTTCATCAATTAATAAAGTACCATCCTTTGCTTTTTCAAAAAAACCATAATTAATTGTTCCATCTTTATTTTCTAACCCAAACAGTTCTAATTCATATTTTTCTGGATCTAGCAATGCTCCATTAACAACAACAAATGGTTTGTTTGATCTATTGGATTTCTTGTGAATTTGACGTGCTACTAATTCTTTTCCTGATCCTGCGGGTCCTGTTATAAACACTCTACTTTCGGTATTAGCTAATTTAGAAATTAAACTTCTTACTTTCTGTATACTTTGACTTTCTCCAACAACATCATATGAGTGAAAAAGTTTACTCTCTAAATCTCTTTTTTGCTTTTTTAAATCAATATTTTCTAAAGCTCTATTTACAAAATTTACAAGTCTTTCCGAAGAAAAAGGTTTTTGCATAAACTCAAAAGCACCAAGTTTTAAAGAATCTACAGCCATTTGGACATTAGCATGACCTGAAATCATAATGACAGGAACATCATCATCAATTTTTTTTATATTATTTAATAATTCAATTCCATCATTGTCACCTTTGTCTAATTTTACATCAATAACTGCTGCGTCTGGTAATTTTTTATTAATTTCGTTCATAGCTTGATCAAAATTAGCAGCTTCTCTAACGGTAAAACCTCTGTCTGTTAAAATTCCAGACATTAGAACTCTAATATCTGCATTATCATCGACAATTAAAATTTCTCTTGTCATATTTTTTTTGGTAGTGCAATTTTTACTTCGGCACTATTATTATTTGAATTAAATTCTATAGAGCCATCATGATCTGCAATAATTTTTGTAACTATTGCCAGTCCTAAACCTGATCCTGCTTTTTTTGTGGTGAAATACGGTGTTAGCATTTTTGCTTTATCAACATTATCAAAACCAACTCCATTATCGATAATGGTAGCGTATATATAATCACTATCTTGATTAATATCTATGTTAATTTTTCCTTTAAAATCAAGGTTTTTTTTCTTTTTTTCATGAATTGACTCTATAGAATTTTTTATAAGATTTATAAAAACTCTATTGATTTGTTCCTCATCTCCTTTAAACAAGATTTTTTCTTTTCTATTGTTTGCGTTAAATTTTATTTCTGGCTCTGATGGAGAATGAAGATTTAGTGACCTTGAAATTATATTTGATAAATTAATAGTTTTAAATACAGGTTTTGGCATTCTTGCGAAATCTGAAAATTCTGTAACTAAGTGTTCAATATCTTTTATTTGTTTTGTCATGGTGTCGAGGTAATTCGATAAATTTTTATTTTCGTCACCAACTTTATTTAAATACTTTTCTCTAATTCTATCTATTGAAAGCTGTATAGGAGTTAGAGGATTTTTAATTTCATGGGCCAGTTTTCTAGCAACATTTTCCCACGCGCTGTGTCTTTCAGATAAAATTAGCTTTTCTTGTTGTTTTTTTAATTTATCTATCATTAAATTAAAATTTTCATTTAACTTTTCAAATTCTTTGTCCGTTGAAATATTAGGAACTTTTGTAGTTAAATCACCAGAGCTAATTTTTTCTGAAGCCCCAATTAAATTAATTATTGGTCTAGTAAGTCTAGAAGAAAAATTTAAAGCAATTACGACAGATAAAAAAAGTAATAACGAAACTATAAGAACATATATTATTGCAAATGAAATCTGTATTCCAGTTCTTTGATCTCTAACAGTATAATAAAAACCAATTGCATAATTAGTTTCTTTTAAATAATCAATCAATTTAGGATCCATAAATTTTACAATATAAAGATAAGTATCAATAAAATTATTTAGTTTTACTAACGCCGATGTTCTGTTAGTTTCTGGATCAGTAATTCTCACAGGTTTCCCCTCAACCGCTCTAATCATAGCTTCTTCAGGAGGCGGTACATAATCCATTGAAGAATCTATTATATTTGACATAAGGATAGTTCCTGCTCCATCTAAAATATGGACTTCATCTAATCTTCTCAACAATCTTTGCCCAGAAAGTAAATTTAGAAATCTTTTTGGGTTTTCGTAAAACATGGTAGATTTTTTATCAATATCCATTAACATTAGGAGTATATCGGCTTCTATCGAATTTTTAGTTTCTTCTACATAATTTAAGGCGACCTCGCGCGAGTTATGGACTATTGATTTTATTTTTTTATTAAAATATTGTTGAATTGTTACATTAAATAATATGAGAGAAAACACAGCAACAATTACAGCTGGCAATAATGTTGTGGTTGAAAAGAATATAATGTATCTCAAACTTGTTTCTGATCCTAATTCCTCTCTTTTTCTAGACATATAAATTTTATATATTTCGCGAATTATAAGAATAAAAAAAATTATTAATAAAATAACGTCTGCAAAAAGAAGAATTTGAAGGTTAAAATCATTAAGTTTAATAAAACTTTTGTTAACAAAAGTTAGAAATGTAAGTGCCCCTAACAATATACAAGCTATTGACGTTGCTATTACCCATTTTGCGTTTTTAATGATATGAATCATTTATTAAATAATAGTTAATATATAAAACAATTATATGGCAATTTAAAAAAAATGAGCTTATTTCTAATATTATTAGCAGCTGGAGATAGCAAAAGATTTAACTCTAACACCCCAAAACCTTACTATAAAGTAAATAATAAAACATTACTGGAACATTCATTTAATGCTTTTAACAAAATAACTAAAATAAAGAAGATTATAATAGTTTATAATAAAAAACATAAAAAACACATTAATAGAATTAAACTTAATAAATCAATTAAAATTACTGGTGGATCTACAAGACAAGAATCTACTTATAAAGCCTTAATATTTATTAAAAAAATGAACTGCAAAAAAGTTTTAATTCATGATGTTGCAAGACCAAATCCTTCAAAAAAACTTATAAATGAAATTATTAGAAAACTTAATAATAATGAAGTTGTTATTCCCGTAATTAAAACAAACGATGCTACAAAAAGAGTAAATAAAAATGTAATTTTAAAAAATATAAAGAGAGAAAATTTAGTTTTTTCACAAACACCGCAGGGATTTATTTTTTCGAAACTTTTTCAAAAACATAAAAAAAATATTAATTATACTTTTGATGACGATTCAGGATTATTTACTTTGACCGGGGAAAAAGTTTTGGCCATAAAGGGAAGTAAAAAAAATTTGAAAATTACCGATAAAGAAGATTTGGATATTTTTAAATCATTTAAAAAAGGTAGAATTTATTCTGGAATAGGTTTTGATATTCATAGATTAGTAAAAAAAAGAAAATTGTTTCTAGGAGGAATAAAAATCCCTTTTAATCTAGGATTGGAAGGCCATTCTGATGGGGACCCAGTCCTTCATGCTATTATAGATAGTTTGCTTGGTGCTTGTCGATTGGGAGATATTGGAAAATTATTTTCAGATAAAAATAAAAAATATAGAAATATAAATTCTATTGTATTGCTTAAAAAAGTAGTTGATTTAATTAATTCAAAAAATTATGAAATAAATAATATTGATATTAATATAATAGCTCAAAAGCCCAAAATTAAAAAATATTCAAAAAAAATGAAAGAAAATATAAGCAAAATATGTAATTTAAAAATAGATAAAATTAATATTAAAGGAAAGACCTCAGAAAAACTTGGTTTAATTGGAAGTGGAAAAGCTATAGCGTCTGAAGTTATATCAACAGTGAATAAATATGATTAAAAAAATAAATTTACTTTTTCTGACTTTTTTTATGATTGGAAAAATTAAATATGCGCCTGGAACCTTTGCATCTGTATTTGCCTGTATATTATTTTTTTTACTGACGCAAATTTTTAGTTACACAACAATATTGATTATTTTGATTGTACTATTTTTATATTCTTTTTATGCAATTAATAATTCTTTTGATGAATTTGATACAGAAGATCCACAAGAAATAGTTATAGATGAAGTTTTTGGTCAAATGCTGACCTTGTTAGCTATTCCAATTTACGAAACTTTGTACCCTCTTCCTGCGTTGTATTATTATATTTCGGCATTAATTTTTTTTAGATTATTTGATATTTGGAAACCTTATCCAATAAATTTTGTTGATAACAACGTAAAGGGCGCTTTTGGCATTATGATAGATGATATAATTGCAAGTTTTTATTCAATTTTAATATTAATTATAATCTTTTTCTTTGTGGGTGGTTAAAAATATGATTAATAGCCTAGTAGTCAAACGCTTAATCAAAAAAAATTAAAAATAGCTTTTGCTGAGTCCTGCACGGGAGGTCTACTTTCAAAATCAATTACTTCAATTAGCGGATCTTCAAAGGTTTTTAAATTAGGATTAATTACTTATTCCAATGAATCTAAAATAAAAATTCTAAAAGTTCCCAAAAAAATATTAAAAAAATACGGTGCTGTAAGTGAACAAGTGTGCTTATGTATGGTGAAAAATGTTAGTAGAATTGCTAATACCAATATGTCTGTATCTATTACAGGAATAGCCGGTCCAACTGGTGGAGCTAAGGAAAAACCATTAGGTTTAGTTTACATAGGTATAAAAAAAGGTAATAAAATTGATATATATAAATGTTTGTTTAAAAACAAAGGCCGTGTGTTTATTCAGAAATCTGCTGTAAACAAATGTTTAAGGTTAATTTTAAGATCTATTAAATAAGTCAATTGCTCTTTTTTCAAAAGCATTTGCTATTTTTTTTAAACCAATATCAAAAGATTTTATCATCAACATATTTAAAATTTTATTTTTTAATTCAAAATCAACGTGAAAATCAATTTCACTAATTTTCCCTTTTTGATTAAAAGACCATTTGTTTTTAAGATGAGTTAATGGCCCATCTAAATTAGTAACATTAATTATTTCAGAAGATTTGTCATATATAACAAGACTTTTGTACGTTTCTCTAAAAAAACTTTTCCCGATAGTAAGATCAGCAATAATTTCTACTTTATTGCCTTTATTCTCACTGCTATGAATCTTGCTGCCAAGACACCAAGGAACAAATTCTGGATACTTTTCAATATCCAAAACCATTTTAATTAAATTTTCCTTGGAGCAAGGTATCTCTTTTTTTATTGATGCTGATGGCATTGAAACTGTTCTTCTCTTATTTTTTTCATCTTAGCAAAATCTTCATCTGCATGATAAGATGATCTTGTTAGTGGCGAAGAAGAAACAATTAAAAAACCTTTTGACAAAGCAATTTCTTTATATTCTTTAAATTCATCTGGATGAACATATCTATTTAATGGATAATGTTTTGGTGTAGGCTGTAAATACTGGCCAATTGTTAAAAAATCTACCTCAGCAGACAATAAATCATCCATGACCTGTAGAACTTCCTCTTTCTTTTCACCTAGCCCTAACATGATACCTGATTTGGTAAATATAGTACTTTTAATTTTTTTAACAGACTTTAATAAGTTTAGTGATGCAAAATATCTTGAGCCAGGTCTTACAGCTCTATACAAACTTGGAACAGTTTCTATATTGTGATTAAAAACATCTGGATTTTCTAAAACTACACTTTTATATGATTCTCCCTTTCTTAAAAAATCAGGTGTAAGAACTTCTATGGTTGTATTTATATTTATTTTTTTTATCTCTCTTATAACTTTTGAAAAATGATTTGCGCCACCATCTTTTAAATCATCTCTATCGACAGAAGTAATTACAACATGTTTCAATTTTAATTCTTTGGTAGCTTGGGCTATTTTTAAAGGTTCATTTTCGTCAAGAAAAGTTGGTTTTCCAGTTTTAACATTACAAAAGGCACATGCTCTAGTGCATACGTCTCCCATTATCATAAATGTTGCGTGTTTTTTGCTCCAGCATTCAGATATATTTGGGCAACTTGCCTCCTCACAAACTGTATGTAATTTTTTCTTATTAATTAACTCCTTAGTTTTAAAAAAGTTTTTTGTATCTATAATTTTAGTCCTAATCCAATCAGGTTTTTTTTTAATAGGATTTGATGGTTTATTAATTTTTTCAGGATGTCTTATAATCATTTAATAGTTTAATAGTTTATATAAACTCTTTCATTTGGTTTACCAACCATAAATTTTTTTCTATAAAGAGTTTCCAAAAAATCTAAATCTATCTCTTCAGTTAATAAATAATTTTTCTTTTCAATTAAATCTAATTTTTTTGAAAGTAATTTTTTATCGTATATAAGTTTATTTTTGATTTGCTGTTTTTGATAATATGAAATTAATCCCCTTTCACCATCCAAAAGATTTAAGATGACATAAAGAAATAACAAAACAATACTGAATAAAGTAAATTTTCTACTATTAAAAACTTTTGTAAATCTCATAATAATTAAACTTTAGCCATTTTGGCAGAATTTCCAAGCTCATCTTCAATCCTCAATAAACGATTGTATTTAGCTACTCTTTCTGATCTTGCTAAAGAGCCTGTTTTAATCTGTGAAGAATTTGTAGCTACTGACAAATCAGCAATAAAGGTATCTTCGGAATCCCCAGATCTATGAGATATAATTGTTTGATAATTATTTTTATGTGCCAGATTTATTACTTCTAATGTTTCGCTTAAAGTTCCAATTTGATTTGGTTTAATTAATATTGCGTTCGCAGCTTTAAATTCAATACCTTTTTTTAAACGTTCTTTGTTTGTAACAAATAAATCATCCCCTACAATTTGCGTATTACTATTAGCAGCTTTTGTTAAATTTGACCAAGATGTCCAATCATCTTCAAAAAAAGGATCCTCGATTGATCTAATTTTATATTTTTTTATTAAATCTAAATAATAATTAATAGTTTTTTCTGCAGATAAAGGTTTGGACGAGTTTACTGCATACTTTTTGTTTTCATATAGTTCGTTAGCAGCAACATCGAGACAAATAGAGATATCTTTTCCTATTTTAAAACCAGATTTATCTACGGCTTCATAAATTAAATCTATAGCCTTTTCATTATTTTCCAGAGCAGGTGCAAACCCTCCTTCGTCTCCGACACTTGTTGAAAATTTTCCTTTATGCAATATAGCTTTCAATTTCTGTATTATTAAAAAACATATGTTTAAAGCTTGTTTAAAACTTTTAGCATTGTCAGGTCTTATCATAAATTCTTGTATTCTTAGAGAGTTGTTTGCATGCGCTCCACCATTAATTATATTCATCAACGGAAGTGGTAATGTTTTTTCACTTCCTAAATTTTTATATAATGGAATATTTTGAGATAAAGCAGAGGCTTTACAGGCTGCTAAGGAAACGGACAGTATAGCATTTGCGCCTAATCTTTTTTTTTGTTCAGTTCCATCTAAATCAATTAAAGTTTTATCAATTTTTCTTTGATCTTCTATGTTAATACCCTTTAGTTGTTTTGATATTTCGGTATTAACTTTTTCTGTAGCTTTTAATACGCTTTTTCCTAAATACTTTTTATTTTCAATATCGCGCAATTCAAATGCTTCGTAAGTTCCTGTCGACGCCCCGGATGGAACAATTGCAGATGCATTTTTATCATTATCTAAATGAACTTCAGATTCGATTGTTGGATTTCCTCTGCTATCAAAAACTTGTCGGGAAACTATTTTAGTTATTTTTGGCATTTTTAACTAATTTATCTATTTCAACTAATTGTTTTAACAGAACAGACATTTTAGACAATGGGACCATGTTTGGTCCATCAGATGGCGCGTTGTCAGGATCAGGATGTGTTTCCATAAAAACAGCGGCAACCCCAACAGCTACAGCTGCTCGTGCTAAATGTTCTACAAATTCTCTTTGACCTCCACTTTTATCTCCCATTCCACCAGGTTGCTGAACTGAATGTGTTGCATCAAAGACTACTGGATAACCATTTTTGGCCATTATGGGTAAAGATCTCATATCTGATACAAGAGTATTATAACCAAAACTTGCACCTCTTTCTGTAACTAAAATATTTGTATTTCCTGACTCAGCAATTTTTTTAGTTACATTTACCATATCCCACGGAGCTAAAAATTGTCCTTTCTTAATATTTATAACCTTTCCTGTTTTTGCTGCAGCAATTAATAAATCGGTCTGTCTGCATAAAAAAGCCGGTATTTGTAAAACATCAACATGTTTTGAAACAATTGCACATTGCTCTGCTGTATGAACATCTGTTAAAACTGGAACTCCAACATTTTTACGAATTTTATCGAAAACTGGAAGTGATTTTTCTAATCCAGCCCCTCTTTTTCCTTTTAAACTTGTTCTATTAGCCTTATCAAAGGATGTTTTATAAATTAGTCCTATACCTAGCTTTTCTGTAATATCTTTTAATTTAGTTGCAACTTCTAAAGCATGTTTTTCAGATTCTAACTGACATGGTCCTGCAATCAAAGTGAAAGGATTTATATTTGAAATATTTAATTTTCCACATTTTACAGATTTATTTTCCATTAATTTTTCCTTCCATTAGCACTTGCTGCTTTGATAAAAGATGAAAATAATGGATGTGGAGTGAAAGGTCTTGATTTAAACTCTGGGTGAAATTGTACTCCAACAAACCAGGGGTGATCTTTTAATTCAATTATTTCAGGAAGTGTACCATCAGGAGATAATGCAGAAAAAATTAGTCCTTTTTTTTCAAAATCATGTTTGTATTTTATATTTACTTCATACCTATGTCTGTGTCTTTCTTTAATTTTCTTTTCGGGATATATTTTGGATATTAACGAATTATTTTTTAAAACAGCATCATATAAACCTAATCTCATTGTTCCTCCTAAATCCTCTTCTGTTCCTTTTATTTTTTTCTTTCCTTTTTGCCATTCTTCAAGCAATCCAACTACTGGCGTACAATTATTTCCAAACTCACTTGTAGAAGCATTTTTAATTTTTAATAAATTTCTAGCCGCTTCAATAACGGCCATTTGCATACCAAAGCAAATACCAAAAAATGGTATATCGTTCAATCTTGCATATTTTATGGCAGCAATTTTGCCTTCACTACCTCTTTTGCCAAAGCCACCTGGTATAAGTACGCCAGATACATCATTTAATAAAGATTCAATATTTTCAGATTTTAAATTTTCTGAATCTATTCTTTTTAAATTAACTCGCAAATTATTTGATATACCTCCATGAATTAATGCTTCATCGAGTGATTTATAAGCGTCTTTAAGATTAACATACTTTCCTATGATTCCAATTTTTACATCATGCTTTGGATTAAGAACCTTTCTTGTAATATTTTTCCATCTACTTAGATCAGGCGACTTTTTACTTTTAACATTAAAATATGACATAACCCTAGCATCAAGTTTTTCTTTGTGAAAACTAATTGGTGCCTCGTATATAGTTTTAACATCGACTGTCTCTATTACGTTTTGTATTGGAACATTGCAAAATAATGATATTTTTTTTCTTTCTAATTTTGGAATTTCTCTTTCTGATCTACAAATAATAATATCTGGCTGAATACCTAAGCTTCTTAATTCTTTCACAGAATGCTGCGTAGGTTTAGTTTTAAGTTCACCTGATGCCTTGAGATAAGGAACTAAAGTAAGATGAATAAATAGACTATTTTTTTTTCCTATATCATTTGAAAACTGTCTTATGGCCTCTAAAAAGGGTAAGCTTTCGATGTCACCAACTGTTCCCCCTATTTCACAAATAATAAAATCTTCATTTTTTACATTATGAGAAATAAATTTTTTAATACGGTCAGTAACATGCGGAACTACTTGAACTGTTCCGCCTAAAAAATCTCCTCTTCTTTCTTTTTTAATTATATCACTATAAATACCACCAGTCGTTATGTTGTCTGATTTTGTTGCGGAAATTCCTGTAAATCTTTCATAGTGACCAATATCTAAATCTGTTTCGGCCCCATCATCTGTTACGAATACCTCGCCATGCTGAAAAGGATTCATTGTTCCTGGATCAACGTTTAAATAAGGATCTAATTTTCGAACTCGAACTTTAAATCCACGTAACTGAAGTAAAGATGCTAAGGAAGCAGATGAGAGTCCTTTTCCAAGGGATGAAACCACGCCGCCAGTGACAAAAACATATCGCGCCATGGAATGATAGTATAAACGTTTTGAAATAGAAATAAAAGTTTAATTATTCTGATTCTGGAATTTGTGGCTCAGAAGTATCCTGTTTTTCTTCAATTTTTTCTAAAACTGACTTAGTAGATATTTTTTCTTGGGATAAAACGGTTAAAAGAATACTAGATATTATAAAAATTGTAGCTAATGCTGCAGTAGCTTTTGTTAAAAAATTTCCAGCAGTTCGAGAAGATATTAGGCTATCTTGTGAAGCTCCGATTCCTAGCGCTCCTCCTTCAGATTTTTGAAAAAGGACAACAATAACTAATAAAACTGCAGAAACAATGTTTAGTCCTAAAAATAAATTTTCCATTATTGTTATTTATAGTAATTTTTTATTATATCAATGAATTTTTTTGGAGATTGTGAAGCACCACCTATCAAAAATCCATCAATTTCGTCTAAAGGTGAAAATATTTTAATATTATTTTGATTTACCGAACCTCCGTATAAAACTCTTGGATTCATTTTTGTTTTAAAGATTTTTTTTAATTCATTTTTAATAAAAATAATAATTTTTTGAAGATCATTAGCTTTTAATAATTTATTAGTTCCAATAGACCATACTGGCTCATAAGCTATTAAAATTTTATTAATATTGTAATTTTTTTTAAGTGAATCTTTTATTTGCTTTTTTAGAACATAAAATGTTTTGCCTTTATTTTTTTCTTTTAATGTTTCTCCAATACAAAAAATAATATTAAGTTTCTGATTTAGTGATGATTCTATTTTTTTCTTAATTAAATTATTAGTCTCTCCTTCGTGTCTATTTTCTGAATGTCCCAAAATTACAAAGTCAGCTCCAGCTTTTCTAAGCATAGAAGCATTTACAAATCCGGTGTATGGTCCATAAGTTTGACTATAATGACAATTTTGAGCTCCTAAAGAAATTGATCTATTAGATTTTGACTTACCTAACTTATTTTTAAATAATTGAATTAAAGTGTTTGGAATACATAAAGTTATTTTTGCATTTTTATGCTTTAGAGATTTTAAAGAAAATTGATTTATCTTATTAACGATTTTAAACGAATTTATATCGCCAAACATTTTCCAATTTCCAATAAAATACTTTTTATTTGTCATGATTTACAATTTAATCTATAGATTATCAGACTTTATAACAATAAAATGAATAAATTAAAATGCTTGAAAAATTAAGAAAATTCTCAAACTCTTTTTTTGCTAAGATATTTCTATTTATAATTGCTATTCCTTTTGTATTCTGGGGTATGGGCGACCTTTTTACATCGGGTTCTCAAAAAACAATAGTAAAAATAGAAAATAAAAAAATTTCAACTGAAGAATTTATAAATTTTGTTAATTTACGTTATTCTTCTATGGAAACTATTAATGATGAAATTCTCGAAAAATTACTATCAACTTTTATTGGTCAAAAACTTATCGAACAAGAAGTAGAGAAATATAATATTGTTTTATCTGATAAGTCTTTAGCAAAAATATTAAAAAACACAAATATTTTTATGAAAGACAATAAATTTTCAAGAACTGAATATGAAAAGTTTTTAATAAAAAATAACCTTAGTAGTAATGTTTTTGAAGAAAATATTTCAATGCAAGAGGAAAAAAATCATTTATTGAATTTTATTGGAGGCGGAATTTTACCTTCAAATTTTTTAGTTAATTACGATTACAATAAAACAAACCAGGAAAGATTAATTGAATTTGTAGATCTTAATGCTATTTTAAAAAATAAATTAAATTTTTCTGAAGATCAAATTCAAAAATTTTACGATAATAATAAAGAAACTTATAAAATTATTTTTAAATCAATTAAATTTTTAGAACTAAATCCAAAAATTTTGACAGGAAAAAATGATTTTAATGATTTATTTTTTAAAAAAATTGATGAAATTGACGATTTATTAGTCGAGGGTGAAAGTGTTGAAAATATTTCTAAACATTTTAATATTGAAAATATTAAACAACTTACCCTTAATGAATCTGGTCAAAATAAAAACTTTAAAAAAATAGATAGTTTCCCGTCTGAATTAGTATCAAATATTTTTAATATTAAAGAGTCAGAGCCCGTAATTCTAGTAGAACACTCAGATAAATATTTTCTAATAGAATTACTTACCACAGAAGAGTTAATAAGAGATCTAAGTGATAACGATATAAAGAATCTTGTTATTTCTAATCTTAAAAGTAAAGTTAAGAGAAATTATATTACCGACATTATAGATAAAATTAATAATAATAAATTTAGTAAAAAAGATTTTGATATTATTTCTAGAGAAAATAATGTTAAAAGCGTTAAAGTTAAACTCAAAAATATTAGTGACGATAATGTATTAAAAAAAGATCTCGTTAACCAAATATACCTATACCCTCAAAATAGAGTTATTGTAGCAACTGACATAGGTTTAAATGAAAATTATTTAGTGTATATAGAAAAAATAAATAATGCACTTATAGACAAAAATAATAAAGAATATCAAAAATATTCTAATTTATCTAAAGCTGGATTAAAAAATGACTTATACGGTACCTATGAAACTTATCTTAGAAAAAAATATAAAATTGATATAAATTATAGCGCTTTAGATAATGTTAAAAATTATTTTTAATGAAAATAAATATTAGTTTAAATACTTTCAAAAGATTACATGCTCTTGGAAAAAACCAAATAATATTTGATCAGTATAAATGTAAAAATAATAAAATAGTCGAAAACATTATCAATAACTTTTTAAATAAAAAAAATAGTTTTATTTTTGAATCTGTTGAAAAAAGAAGAATTAGGGGACGTTTTACAATTATAGGAACTGATCCTGATAAAATATGGGATATTAATAAAAATAAAATTAAACTTATTGAGAATGGAAAAACAAAAAATATTAAAAGAAAACCTTATGATTATTTAAAAAGGCTTATTGAAAATTTTGATTTTAAATTACCTAAAAATCTTCCTCCAATATCTTCACTAATTGTTGGTTACTTCTCTTACGATATTATTAGATATATAGAAAAAATTCCGGATAATTGTAAAGATGACTTAAAAATTCCTGATATTAGATTGATAAGACCTAGAACACTTATTATTCATGATAATTTACTAAAAAAGATTTATTTCATTAAAAACTGCTTTGGTGATGAAAAAATTTATAATTATAAGGAATATTTTGATAAACAAATAAAAAATATAAACTTTCTAAAAAATATTGCTTTCCATTATAATTTTGAAAAACCTATTACTAAAGATAAAAAAAAAATAGTTAAAGTTAAATCTAATATTTCAAAAAATAAATTTAAAAAAATTGTTTTAAAGGCCAAAAAATACATTAAGAAAGGAGATATTTTTCAAGTTGTATTAAGTCAAAGATTCGAAACCGAGCTTACTCGATCACCCTTGGAAATATATAAAAAACTAAGGATTAATAATCCTTCTCCCTTTATGTTTTTTATTAATTTTGATGATTTTCAAATAATTGGTAGTAGTCCAGAAATCTTGGTTAGATTGAGGAATAATAAAATTACTATTAGGCCAATTGCTGGAACAAGGCCAAGAGGCTCTAATATAAAAAAAGATAACTTTTATAAAAATCAATTAATTAATGATAAAAAAGAACTATCTGAACATTTGATGCTGCTTGATTTAGGAAGAAATGATGTTGGAAAAGTTTCAAAAGTTAATTCAATTAAAGTTACTGAAAAATTTAAAATAGAAAAATATTCACATGTAATGCATATAGTTTCTAATGTAGAAGGCCAGTTTAATAATAAGCTTTCATTGTTTGATACAATGTTAGCAGGATTTCCTGCTGGAACAGTAACTGGTGCTCCGAAAATAAGAGCGATGGAAATAATTGATGAATTGGAAAAATCAAAAAGAAAAATGTATGCAGGATCAATAGGATATTTCTCTGCTAATAAAAATTTTGACACTTGCATAGCATTAAGAACAGCATTAATTAAAAATAATAAATTTTACATTCAATCTGGAGCTGGTATTGTTGCTGATAGCGTTCCAGAAAAGGAATATTCTGAAACAGTTAATAAGGCTAAGGCACTTATAGATTCATTAAATTAAAAACATGAAAATTTTATTAATAGATAATTATGATAGTTTCACTTACAATTTATATCACTATCTTTCATCTCTACATTGCAAGGTAGAAGTTTTTCGTAATGATAAAATAAAGATTGCTAATATTAAAAAAAAAAAATTTAATAGAATTGTAATTTCTCCTGGACCTGGAAATCCAAATCAAGCTGGCGACTGTCTAAAAATTGTTAAAAAATTCTATAAAACAATCCCAATCCTAGGAGTATGTTTGGGTCACCAAATAATAGGACAAACTTTTGGATCAAAAATTATTGGTGCAAAAAAATTAATGCATGGCAAAACAAGTTTAATAAAACATAAGGGGATAGGTATTTTTAAAGGTATAAAAAAAGTAATTTCAGCTACTCGATACCATAGCCTAATCATTGACAAAAAGTCTCTTTCTAATGAGCTAATAATAACTGCGGAAACTTCTGATAAAATAATTATGGGAGTAATGCATAAAAAATATAATATTCACGGAGTGCAATTTCATCCTGAAAGTATTAAAACTCCTGTAGGCATGCAAATACTTAAAAATTTTCTAAAAATAAGATAACATGAATAATTCTGAAAAATTAATAAATACAATAGTTGAAGGAAAAGATTTAACTTTTGATGAAAGCAAGGAAATCTTTCTTAATATTATGGAAGGAAAAGTTTCTGAAAAACTAATTTACGATTTTTTAATTAGTCTATCTACTAAAGGAGAAACTTCTGACGAAATAGCTGGTGGAGTGTATGTTTTAAGAGATAAAGCTTTAAAAGTACAAACTTCAGAGGAAATAATTGATACTTGTGGTACGGGAGGAGACGGAAAAAATACACTTAACATATCTACTGCTTCAGCTTTATTGTTAGCTAGCATGGGAATTAAAGTCGCAAAACATGGCAACAAAGCATTATCTTCTAAATGTGGATCGGCAGATGTTTTGGAAAGACTTAAAATTAATATTAACTTAAAACCGGATGGTGTTGTAAAAAGTATTGAAAAAAATAATTTTGGTTTTATGTTTGCTCCTAATTATCACGCAGCAATGAAATATGTTGCTCCAATAAGAAAAAAAATTGGCAAAAGAACTATTTTTAATCTTTTGGGACCTTTGAGTAGTCCAGCTAATGTTAAAAGGCAAGTGGTAGGTGTATTTGCAAAAAAATGGTTGTTGCCATTTGCTAACGCTCTAAAAAATTTACAGTCACAACATGCATGGATAATTCATAGTGATGATGGTATGGACGAAATATCTCCATTTGCGATAACAAATATTATTGAATTAAGAAACAATAAAATTAATGAAATAAAAATTGATCCAAAAAAAATGGGTATACAATTCTCAAACCCAGAAAACTTAAAAGGTAAAGATGCTGATTATAACGCAAATAAAATTATAGATATATTTAGTGGAACAAAAAATGAATTTTCTGAAGCTGTGTGTTTAAATTCAGCAGCAGCTCTTGTTGTCTACAATAAATTTAATAATTATGAAGATGCTTACGAATTTTCAAAAAATCATTTAGATACAGATAAGGCCTTAACTCATTTAAAAAAAATTCAAACCTTTTAACATGGACAATGTTTTAGAAAAGATAGTCAGTAAAAAAAAAGAAAAAATTAAAATATATAAGAAAGAATATTCAGTTAACAAAATTAATGAAAACATAAAAAATACAAAAAACTATTTTGATTTTAAAAATATAATAAATCAAAGAACTTTACAGAAAAAAATTTCAATAATAGCTGAAATAAAAAAAGCAAGTCCCTCAGCAGGAAGAATAGTTGAAAATTTTAACGTGTTAGATATTGCAAAAACATATGTTGAAAACGGAGCATCTTTTCTTTCCGTTCTTACTGAAGAAGATTTTTTTTTAGGAAAACTTGATTCAATTAAAAGTATAAAGAATATTCATAATATTCCTATACTATGCAAAGATTTCTTTATTGATACATATCAAGTTGGCTTAGCTAAAAGTTTTGGCGCGGACTGTATTTTAATAATACTATCTGCTGTTGATTATAACCTCGCTAAAGATTTGTATCAAACAGCAAACGACTTGAACATCTCTTCCTTAATTGAAGTTCATTCAGAAAAAGAAGCGGAAATTGCTTTAAATTTTGAGGATGCCATTATAGGAATAAATAATAGGAACTTAAGAACTTTAGATATTTCTTTAAACACTTCAATAGAGCTAGCAAAAATATTAAAACCTCATAAATATCCTTTAATCTCTGAAAGTGGTATATATTCTTCAACTGACATAAAACACTTGTTAAAAAATGCTAATATTAATAATTTCCTAATTGGTGAATCACTTTTAAAGAGTAATGATATTGCTTCAAAACTTAAGGAATTTACTCAAATAAGCGCCTAAAACCGCAGTTTTTTTGACATTGATTTTAAAAGAGAACTTTTATAGAACGATAAATGTACGATATTTGTTCTATGCTTACAAAAAAACAAAAAAACTTACTTTTATTTATTAATAAAAAAATCAGATCAAGTGGTGTTTCACCTTCTTATGAGGAGATGAAAAATTCATTAAATTTAAAATCAAAATCTGGAATTCACAGACTTATATCTGCTCTTGAAGAAAGAGGTTTTATAAAGAGACTAGCGCACAAAGCTAGAGCGCTAGAGGTTCTTAAATTACCTGAGACCGCTAGTGCAAATGATATATATAACTCTTTTTCCCCAAGTGTAATAAAGGGCGGCCTTGATTCGGAAAACCAAAAAAATGATGTTACAGAAATTCCTGTTTTAGGTAAAATCGCTGCAGGGACACCCATCGAAGCTATTCAAAACGAAGTAAGCAGAGTAGCTTTGCCTGAGTCTCTCAGTAAAAATGGCGAACATTTTGGACTTAAAGTATCTGGAGACTCGATGATTGAGGCTGGTATTAATGATGGAGATACAGTAATTGTTCGAAAAGCAAATACTGCAAATAATGGTCAAATAGTTGTAGCTTTAATTGATGATCAAGAAGCAATGCTAAAAAGATTAAGAAAAAAAGGTAAAGTTGTAGCTCTCGAAAGCGCAAATAAAAGATATGAAACTAAAATTTTTGGCCCTGATAGAGTAAAGGTTCAAGGAGTTTTGGTATCTTTATATAGAAACTTCCAATAAAATAGTCTAATAATTATTTATGAATTTAGTAGCAACAAGATTTGCTCCTTCTCCTACTGGTCCCTTGCATATTGGAGGTGTTAGAACTGCGTTATTCAACTGGTTATTTTCAAAAAACAACAAAGGTAAAATTTTTTTACGAATTGAAGATACCGACAAAGAAAGATCTAAAGATGAATATAAAAAGCAAATTATACAATCTTTACAATGGATTGGTATAAATTTTGATGGCAAAGAATATATTCAATCTGAAAATATTAAAAAACATAAAGAAATAGCCGAAGAATTATTAAAAAAAGGTTTTGCATACAAATGTTATTGTTCTGAGGATGAGTTAAAAGAACAAAAAGATAAAGCTAAAAAAAAGGAATACCTTTTGTCTATAATCGTAA
>MDTG01241327.1_pt1 | contig 20232 bp, 20 predicted proteins | sample 811421 | NCBI WGS metagenome assembly MDTG01 (sample SAMN05326645, study PRJNA326480) | marine metagenome | isolation source: seawater | place: Pacific Ocean: South East | collected 2011
CTTACTTCTTCTTCGGCTGTGATCATCTCTTCTTTAGAGACATCACTCAAATATTTATCAATAGACTTACTGTCGCGATTGGTTAGCTGCTTGGTAATCTTAAGTTGGCGCATGGTTAGGTAGGTTTTAGTTTAAGCAAAACAGTTGCTGAAAATAGAAATTATTTGAACACAACCAAATTCAGCATATTAAACCTTTACCTAATCGGAAATTTTATTTGATTCATCTAAACCAATGGAATGCAATTAGCCTCGACAACGATCCAACAAATCACTGGCTTTGAGTGCCTCTTCTGGACTAATATTGCGCAGACCTTCTTCCCATTTGTTGAGCTTATCATCGATCTCTGAAAGTATAGTCAGCCCTTTTTCAGTGATTTTGATATCCACCTGACGTCTGTCGTGTTTGCTTGCCTTGCGGGTCACGAGTTGCTTTGATTTCAGCTTATCAATGATTCTAGAAACATTGCTCATCTTATCGATCATGCGGTCCTTTATGAGATTAACTGAAGCTGCATTCTCGCCCTGACCACGCAGTATTCGCAGAACATTGTATTGCTGACTGGTCAGTCCGTGAACTTTGAAAAATTGGTTTTGATGGGAACTTAGCCAACTGCTGGTATACATCAAATTAACGAAGAGTTGACTATACTCATTCCTAAACTTCTTCTGCTTTATTTCTTCCCCTATGCTGGCCACATCTGTAATTTTCGCCAAATATACATCTACATTTAATGTATTGGTATTTTAACTTCGGTATCGCTTATAAAGTCTTACAGCAATCATGAGTGCCACGCCTACGGCAAAAAACCCAAAAGTTCCATAAATCCAATTCAGAGCATTTTTTAAGACAACAATGAATACTATGCTCACCATGAATAATGTGGCGAGTTCATTCCAAAGCCTAAGCTGAATGGATGTCATAGTTGATTTGCCTTGTTGGATTTTTCTAAAAACAAGGTGCGTCATGATATGATAAATCCACAAAAGAGTTGTGAGGCCAATTTTAGACAGCATCCATACTGACTCTAAATAGTACGCAGTGTTTTTAATCACCATGTAATAACCAAAGATGGTAGCGAGGATGGCTGCTGGCCATGTAATAATGTACCACAGCCGATATTGCATGATTTTGAATTGGGCCTGTAAGGCTTGCTTTGCTTTCTCATTTTTATCGTTTGCCTCAACGTGATAAATGAATAGACGGACGATGTAGAAAAGCCCTGCAAACCAAGACATCACAAAGATGATGTGCAACGCTCTTATATAGAGTAAATCCATAGCATCGAAAGTAGTCTATGCGGGGTGAGATTCTACCTTTGCACCAAAGAAGAAATGTATGAAAGCAAAGACTGCGGAGGCTTCAAAGGCGGTTGCTACACATATTGTGTTGCCTGATGACACCAACACTTTGGGAAACCTGATGGGTGGAAGATTGATGTATTGGACCGATGTAATCGCCGCTGTGGCTGCTCATCGTCATAGCGGACGAGTAGTAGTTACGGCCTCGGTGAACAACATTTCGTTTAATCAACCAATTGGGCTTGGTGATTTTGTGACGCTTGAAGCCAAAGTCTCAAGGGCATTTGGCTCCAGTATGGAAGTTTACATTGATGTTTGGGTTGAGGAGCACAAAACGGCCCATAAAACAAAATGTAATGAGGCCATCTTCACTTTCGTAGCTGTTGACCAAATTGGCAATACCATTGAAGTTCCAGAACTTATACCTGAATCAAGTGTTGAAGAAGAGCGCTTCGACGGCGCTTTAAGAAGGCGTCAACTAAGTTTGATTTTAGCTGGCCGCATGAAGCCAAAAGATGCTACAGAGTTAAAAGCAATATTTGAAGATCTTACATAATGGCAATTTCGAGTGAAGACGTGATGAAAGCTTTGGCTTATGTGATTGAGCCTGAGTTGAAGAAGGATATTGTATCCTTAGGATTAGTATCAAATATAAAAGCAGAGGCCAATACTGTGTCCTTTCGTGTGAAAGCCTCCAATCCAGCAATGCACTATCGTAAGCGTCTAGAAGAGGGGTGCGTCCACCAAGTTCGAAGGTTTTTAGGCCAAGATGTAGCAGTTATTGCAGAGGTAGATGCGTTACCAAAAAGCACAGAGCGACCGCCAGAACAGCGCAGAGTTTTACCTAACGTAAAGAAAATTATTGCTGTAGCTTCTGGCAAAGGCGGAGTTGGAAAAAGCACTATTTGCGCGAATCTAGCAGCAGGGTTGGCTAAAAGAGGGTATAAAGTGGGATTGATTGATGCCGACATATATGGCCCTTCAATGCCCTTGATGTTTGATGTATTTAACGAAAAGCCCGGTGTAAGCGGTGAAGGTGCCAACAATAAGATAATTCCTGTAGAAAACTACGCTGTCAAGATGTTGAGCATTGGTTTTTTTGCGGAGGCGAATCAAGCGATTGTTTGGCGCGGTCCTATGGCCAGCAAAGCGCTTTCACAGATGTTTACAGACGTGCATTGGGGGGAGCTTGATTTTATGCTCATTGATTTACCTCCAGGCACCGGCGATATTCATCTTCAATTAGTACAGCAGATTCCACTCGATGGAGTGGTTATTGTAAGCACTCCGCAGCCTGTGGCACTGGCTGATGCTCGAAAGGGGGTGGGCATGTTCCAATTAGAAAATATCAATATTCACGTATTAGGCATCGTTGAAAATATGGCTTGGTTTACACCAGAGGAGCTGCCAGAGAATAAATATTTCATTTTTGGAAAAGAGGGCGCGAAGAGTTTAGCTGAGGAATTAAACGTGAATTTCTTAGGTCAAATTCCAATAGTGCAGAGCATACGTGAAGCGGGTGACGTGGGAAGGCCCGCAGTTTTGCAAGAAGGTACACCGCAAGCTGATTCGTTGAACGAACTAATCTCAAACGTGCTAACCCAAATTGATAACTCGTAGTTACCTTTGAAAATGGACCAATCAAAATTGGGGGAAGAACTTTTTATAAAAGTAGTGAATGCACTCGATGAGCTGCGGCCATTTCTGAATGAGGATGGCGGTGACCTTGAAATCGTGGATATAACTTCTGACAAAGTGCTCAAAATCGAGTTTGTGGGAGCGTGCAGCAATTGCTCCATGAATAACATGACCTTTAAAAATGGAGTAGAAGATGCTATTAAAAGGCTTGTCCCTGAAATCAAGCGAGTTGAGCCCGTGAATTTCACGCTGAACTAAATTTTCAGTGCTTTTTCATTCTTCCCAACCCTTTAGGTAAACCTCGCGTATATGGCGATAATTCATCTCGGATTAATCGTTCTTTCCAAGGTTTGTTGATTTCTAAGGCTTGTGAAGCAGGCTATAAAGCAACGCTGGTAGCACTCAGTGCGTATAAAGTTTATGCAGGTCGATCCCAAGTTTCTTGATGCGTGTAAAAAGAATGATCGAAAAGCGCATAATGCGCTTTATAAGAAGTGTTTTGGATATCTGATGGCTATTTGCTTGAGGTATACTAGTAACAGGGAAGACGCAGAAGGTCTGATTAATGCAGCATTTCTGAAGATTATCACCAATCTTGATAAATATGACAACAAAATCCCTTTTGGTTCTTGGATCAACCGAATCACAGTCAATACCATTATTGACGATTTCCGAAGAGACAAGAAGCGGAGAGAGAATATGTCTAATGTAGATTTTCAAGATGTGCATGTCAATACGGTAGGGGTTGATTTCAATAAAGCATCACAGGAATTGGATGCGGAAGAATTGGAAGCAATGATCATGCAATTGCCTGATATGAGCAGAAAAGTCTTCAACCTCTATGCAATTGATGGGTATACACACAAAGAAATTGGAGATATGCTTGGCATAAGTGACGGAACGAGTAAATGGCATGTGTCTTTTGCGCGAAAGTCACTCCAAGGAATGTTAAAAGAGATGATGTCTAAAACATTATAAAGTTGAGTGAAGGCAATAACATAGATGATCTGTTCAAATCAAAGCTCACGGGCAGGCAGTTAGCGTATAGCGAGGCCGCATGGTCAGGAGCATCATCCATGCTCGATTCCCATTACAAGTGGCTGTTCATACGTAAGGCACTATACATACTGTTGCCAATAGTCGTGGCCTCAGGAATTGGAGTCATACATAGTCTTAACGTTTCGGCTACATACACATCACGTCATCAGCAAAGACAGTTTCAACCGCTCGGTTTGCTCATTGACTCCATCAACACAGCGGGAGCCATTGGTATGGACACGGATAAGACGGCATTACAAAGTGACAAAGAATCCAAACTCAACAAGCATAGACTGTCTGAAAAAACAGGAGTTGTTGCTAAAGCGGGTACTCCTAATCAACAAGCAATGATTGCAGCCCCAGAAGAAGAGGCTAGTAAAGCCGAATCGGATATTTATCAAACCAATAAAATATATCCAGTCGATGATGATATCAATTTGGTATCGATGACCCATTCAATAGGCGCGTTTCAATTTGAAGAAGATATCAATCCATACAAGCAATCATCAGTGAGTAAAGAAATGGCTAGCCTGAAATTAACATCACAGCTTGAATTGATGCCTTTGATTTCCTTCAATGATGGCTATGAATACAATTGGCTTGACCGTGAGTCTCAAACTCCAGCGATTGATGCTTTGCGCAGGATTCAGCTTTTTGCTGAAGGAGGTTTGTTGGGAGCTCGAATCTTGGATCGTTTGAATGCGGAGCCGCTTGGATTGGGACTTCACACGCGCTTGCTAATGAAGTATCACCTTGGGGAATATGTATACCTAGACTTGGGTATTGGCGCATTCAATCGAAACGCATTGCCCGATGGTAAACCATTTTCGGGAAACACCTCGGTAATACAGATTAACCCCATGTGGGTAAACTATGGGGGCATTCTGTTGGGAACGGGTTACAGAATAGGTGCTCGTCATGCTGTCGGTATTGGGTTTGAGTTCAATCCACTATTGGCGGTGAGTGCGGAGCGTATTGAAACTGGACAAGGCGAACAGACCTCACAAGAGTCGAGAGTAATGGACAACACGGGCATATCCACCTTTGATGCTGGATTTGTAGCTAACTATAGAATTTCCATTGCTGAACGTCTAGATGCGACTTCGGAATTGCATTTTGGATTTATTGATGTGACTGACAATAACGTATTTGATCCATCTGCCGGGGTCAATAACAATACACTACTTAAGCTTGGACTTTCTTACAGGATTACGAATCGGTAAACCGAATGTCTTTCACATTCATTTCGATGGATTTTACCCCACGAAATTCATTGAGTTCGAGCGTATAAACTGCGCTAAATGATTCTCCAGACTGAATGCGTTCGGCATGCTCGCCTAGATTGAATGCAATGCCTGCTATTCTGCTGTTTTGATTCCTAATCTGTGTGACATCCAGCTTTAAATGTGCCGCATCTTCGCCAACACTGCGAGTACCATTAGCATTGATAAGATTATGCGTAACAAAAACCGGGCGCATATTTTCAGGCCCAAACGGAGCCATTCTGCTCATGGTTTCGAAAAACTTTGACGTTATATCTCGCAAGTTCAATTCAATATCAATATCGATCAAGGGCTTCTTTTGGTCGTCCGTAATATGTTGTACCACAGAAGCCTCGAATGCAGCTTTAAAGGCATCCAAATTTTCAGGCTTGAGCGTCAGGCCAGCAGCAGAGCGATGCCCACCAAAGTTGAGGAGTAGGTCACTACAGGATGTTATGGCCGCGTGAACATCAAATTCATGCACTGAGCGTGCAGAACCACTAATCAGCCCGTTTGACTCGGTCAACACTATTGTTGGACGATAACAATAGTCTTGAAGGCGACTCGCTACAATACCGACCACTCCTTTGTGCCAAGACGAATCAAAAACCACGGTAGAGCATTTCTCAGGATTAAAATCCAGCATGGTTAGTGACTCCTCGAGGATTTGCATGTCAACTTCACGTCTGTCTTTATTGCTTTGAGCAATTGACTTTGCTGCAGATTCTGCTGCCTTTAGGGTTTGGGCACATAAGAGTTCTACGGCTGTAATTCCTTGATCCATTCGGCCTGCGGCGTTAATTCGGGGACCTATCGCAAATACAATATCACTTACATTTAAGGGTCTTTTTAATTGATCGTCTTCGAGTTTTCCGGCATTCTCGAGCAGCAATTTAATTCCAGGTCGCTGTGCCGATTGCATAAGTTGAAGGCCCAGATGAACCATAATGCGATTTTCATTGGTGATTGGTACAATGTCACACGCTGCTGAAATGGCTACCAAGTCAAGTAAAGCCAAAGGTTCTGATGAGTCTTTATCCCAAGCATAGTTTAATGCTTGCGTGAGCTTGAACCCAATTCCACACCCAGACAAATGCTTGCACGGGTAGTCACAACCCTGTTGTAGTGGGTTTAAAATGGCGTATGCTTTTGGTAGAGTAGCCCCAGGCAGGTGATGGTCGCAGATAATAAAATCTATTCCATGTTTGGTAGCGTAGTCAACTTGTTCAATTGCTTTTATTCCGCAATCGAGGGTAATAATTAAGGAAATTTCATTATCAACAGCGAAGTCAATACCATCGATACTAATTCCATATCCTTCCTTATACCGGTCGGGGATGTAATAGGAGACTTGATCTTCATACGAACGCAAATAGGAGTAAATGAGGGCAACAGAAGTTGTTCCATCTACATCATAGTCGCCATAAATCATAATGTGCTCACCTTGTTCAAGGGCTGCTGAAATCCGTTTCACAGCCTTATCCATATCCTTCATGAGAAATGGATCGTGGAGCAGCTTCACGTTTGGATTGAAAAAATTACGCGCAGTATCAAAATCTTCTACACCGCGATGTACGAGCAACGTAGCCAATCGTTCGCTGGCATTTATCGCGGTTTGGAGATTCTTTACCTCGTCTTGGTCTGGCAAGGGTTTCAGCCTCCACTGTTTTGCTACCCTCTCCATTAAAAATCCATTTTTTCGATTCGTAGAAACGACTCACGCATGATAATCTCCTCTTTACTTCCAAAGGGGTTGTATTCAAAAGGACTGTAGCGAGCAATTTCGTGATAGCCATCAATTATTTCTACTTCATCTTTTCCTTTGATACCTTTCTTCTTGGCCGTTTTCATAATGATTTGTGCATGAGCATTGTCTTTGGGCAAATGCTCAACATGGCCTTGTGGTTTATACACACGAATTTTCTTTCGCTTCACTTTTATTTTGTATAAATATCTCGTGGCCTCCGTGGTCAAGCCGATGGATTCCTTCGCTTGAGCTTGAGTCATTGAGTCTATTTGCAATCCATACAGCTCTTTAAGGTCAATAAGTTGAGTGTTACTGTTTGTTTTAGTTCGCTCATCTTCGATACTTTTCCACCTTAGTTCGCGATCGAAGCTTGCAAAAAAGAATTCGTGCAGTCTATAATTGTTTGCTTTGGCAGTATCGTAATAAGCTTTGAGGTGGTCCTCTAAAAGGACGCTCGCATATTTTATGGTAGGAGGCATTACTACATCCAAGGGAAAATCGTTTTTAAACTTCGGGTCTGCTTTCGGAATCTTAGGAGCAACGAGGCTCCTCTTGATTTCTTCCAAGTTGGCGAGGCTTTCACTAATATTTTGAGAAAGTTGAGTAAGGTCCTGAAGTTGTTTTTGATCCTTCTCATTTAATTCTTCATCGGAATCTTGATTATCTACCGGTGGTATGTCTGCTTTCGATTGAAGACTAGGCTTGTCATTTGAATCTAGAAGAAGCGCAGCGGCTTCTTCGATCGGGGTGGGCTGGTTTTCTGCGGATTCAGCATTGAGCTTTTTCACTTGTTTTGGAGCTGGGGCGCTTTTTTCGACAATCGATTCTTCTTTAGCTGGAGCCGGATTTGCGATGCTCATTGCCTCGAGTGACTTTGCACTGTATGGAATTTTTAGCTTGATTCCCTCTAACAGAGGGCCTGATGCACCGCCATTAACCTTTGATATCTCTGAAGTAGTCGTGTAGTAAGCGTCGACTATCTGTTCGAGTGTTTGTCCTGATAAAACCGTGTGAATGTAAAATGGTTTCCCATTCTGGATTTTAATCTTGGGATTTACATTGGTAACCTGAGCTGTTAGTATCAGTGACATCATCACGCCAGCAACTGCAGCCAAGCTATAACGATATGATATTGTCAATTTACTTCCGCACATTCAATTGCAATTCTACTAGATTACATTTTACAATGATAAAGATGCACGCTTCCAACGTAATTATTTGAGGTTGCGTCTAACCATTTGAACCTAAGCTCATGCCGTCACCCATTTACGCCCTATTGTTCGCCACGGGTTTTTTCCAATGGTCTTTTTGGTCAGCAGTTTAGTGAAGCGGCATTGCTACAAGACCATTTGGAGACGGTGAATGAAAACTGGAAACGCCACCGTTTGCCAGTTACACAAGTCGTATTTGGATCGGATGAGGAACGAATACAAGGTCATTTAACGCAAGTAATTGCACTAATTAAATCAACGGAAAAAGAGCTTTCCCAGGAGCAAAAGCAAAAGCGTAATGACCTTATTGCCGATTCGAAAGAATATACCGAAGAAGGGTTGTTTCCCGTAAATACATATCACCATAAGCGTGCGCCTTATTTTATTGATGTCTATAAAACGCCATGCGCAGCGTTCAACCTTATGCCTCACTCAGATCATGATGTATTGGTTGAGGAATTGAGACGCGACTCAACTATAACTGTATCAAGGATATGCCCAAAGAACCGTCGCTGGTATTTACGATTTCATGGTATTGTGAATACCAGCATTAATGGATAGATTATCCAAACAAAACTTTATGATTGAATTGGATCTAAAGTCGAGGTTCCCATGAATATCGGTTCATCCACGCTCACATCGAATGTTTCATTTGTGACACCTGGAAATGACTTTCTTGAAATCATCACAGAAAAGGGGGGTTGGTAAGAAGATAGCTGGGGGTAAACTAGGGCTTCAGTTTACGATTCACCACGTCCGTTTGCAGCCGAATTGAAGCCTTATGAATTTCATTCCAAACGGATCGTACCAATTCGTCATCCATACCGGCTTTGCGAGCGTATTCTAGCCGATCTTGAATGATGTTGCGCCAACGCTCCAGCTGAAATACCGTGACCCTGTGCTTTGCCTTGTAGTCGCCAATTTGCTCCACAATTTCTAGACGATGCTTGAGAGTTTCCAATAAACAACGATCTAGCTCATCGATGAGCGTACGGAGCTGAATCAATTTATCTTGGGTAATTTGATCGACAAAGTGGGGTTGTTTTGTTTCTAGGGCTGTTATAAATTCATCAAAATGCTTGAGAGCAATTTGTTGTTTGGGATCGCTTAGCGCCTGATTTGGGTCTGGATGTGTTTCAACCATCATACCGTCAAATCCTAGATCAAACCCTTTCTGCGCTACTTCGTGCAATAGATCCCTCCGGCCCGCTATATGGCTTGGGTCCACCAAAATCTCAAGTTGAGGATATGTAGTCTTCAGTTCAATTGGGATTTCCCAATTTGGGGCATTGCGGTAAAGTTGTTTTTGATATGTGCTGAAACCCCTGTGCACCGCTACCAGCTTTTTAATACCCGCTGCATGGATTCTTTCCAGCGCACCGATCCAGAGTTGTAAGTCGGGATTTAGAGGGTTTTTAACCAATACGGGAATGTCTTCATCTTCAAGCGCATCTGCAATCTCTTGCACGGAGAATGGGTTTACTGATGTGCGTGCACCAACCCAAAGGTGACGGATACCAGCATCTAGCGCCTTTTTAACATGTGTACCATTGGCCACTTCAATGATAAATGGAATGCCAAATTTTTGTTGAGCCTTTACGAGCCAAGGGAGTGCTTTTTCGCTCATACCTTCGAATGAATTTGGCCTTGTTCTGGGCTTCCAAACCCCAGCTCTAAGCAGATGCACCCGTCCGCTCGCAGCTAGCGTTTGAGCCACGCTCAAAATTTGTGTTTCCGACTCAGCGCTACAAGGACCCGCTATAATCATTGGTTTACCTTGTTGTTTGCTGGGTAGCCATTCAGAAATCGGAAATACATCCATATTATAGAAACAGTAGAGCGAAGGTATGGTTTGGGTTTGGCTTAAAACTTTGCTCCAATGGTAAAATAGAACATACGCCTTTGAGCGGGAATTATTCCGGGTCCAGGATAGCCTGTAGCCCTTCGGGTAAAATATATCTGATCTGTTAGGTTGTTGATAGAAGCTTCAAGGCTGAGGCATTTCCATTGATACTTAGAGCTAAGATCAATAATGGTAAACGATGGGATTACACCGATGGTAGCATTGGGGTAGAATTCAGCATTTGAGGCATCGGTATATTGTTCTGAAACATGATTGAGTTGAGCCCCGATGCTGAAATCCTTGTGCGTAAAGGATAGCCCAGATTTCACATTTAGTAGTGGAACATTTTCTACTCGATTATTTTCGAATGATTTCTCGGTTCCAGGCATGTATCGGGCATCGACTATGGCGACGTTATTAAACGAAGTAAAATCCCAGTCCTTTTTTATTTCGAATAAGTTAAGGAGACTTAACTCCTCAAATACTTCTAGCCCGATAAATCGCGCGTCCGCTATATTGGTGCGGATCAAACGTATTGTAGTATTGTTTATTGCGCGCTGGGTTAGCCCAATGCGATTATTGTACATCATTATAAAACCACTTGCATCGATGGTCACAGCGTTCCTTAATATTTTACCTCTCAAACCAATATCGACTGTCCACCCATCCTCATCCACGAGAGTTGAGTCCACCAAAAGATTGTCATTCGTTACGCGTACATCAGAAAAGTTTATTGCTCTATAGTTTTGAGAGATATTTCCATAAATTTCAATATCCTCGAAACACTTGTAGGTAGTTCCAAGGCCAAAAAGGGCCAGACTTCGAGGATTCACATCGCTACTCGTAATTTGTCTGCTGTTGAGCACTTTGTTGGTTAATGGGTGGCGATTTTCACTCAAGTAATAGCCAGAATTCTCAGTACGGATGTATTCATATCGAATGCCGGAGGTGATATACCAGTGACTACTCAATGGAATCAAGGCTTCGGAAAAAAGCGAAAAGTTTTGTGAGGGGAAAGAGAAGTCTGAGCCTTCTAAATAATCTGGATTTATAAAGGTGAAATCTGGGTTATCAAATCCATTGGCTGCGCCTTGTCGATTTCTGGTTTGCCCTCGATAAATCCTTGTCCCGAATAGAATAGCTCCCGGGTTAGAGCGGATATTATACCGTTGAATAAAGCGTGTTTCATTGCCCAAATTGAAATATTGACCAAGTATCAGATTACGTTTTCCGAGGGTGTCAACGCGATTGATATTACCAAGAAACCCAAGAGCACCACGTTCACCCATAAGTATAAACGTTTTGCTATTTACACTGAGGTTTTTAGTTACTTTTCCGTTAACAGTAGCCGCAGCGACATTCCAATTTACCTTAATCCAATTGCGGTCTCTCACGCTTTGTGATGGGTCATCTTCAAACATACGATCGGTTAAACCCCCGGGCTGTTTTGCAACATATTGGTGATGAGTATACGCGAGGTCAATCGACCAGTATTCCCCCAGTTGTCTCCCAATCTGAAGGTAAGCACCATTGGAATTAAAAAAACTGTTTGGTCTCCAACCGCTGCCCTTTTTGTGCTGATAATATCCGTAGTAGTTCCATCCATTTTTGCTGCCACTGAGGCTACTGAATGAATTAAAAAAATCATAGCTTCCCACCGTTTGCCTGGAAACTAACTCAAGTGGATTCTTTTCCTCGCCACGCTTCATTTTAAAGTTGAGAAGTCCACCAAATTGTGTTCCATATTGAAGCGATGCGGCACCGCGCACAAGTTCGATTTGTGCTACTGCCTCGATGGGCGGAGTGTAATAACTTTCGGGGTAGCCGAGTGCATCTGCGGCAATACCATATCCATCCTGACGCGTGTTGAAATTTGTTGTTCTCTTTGGGTCCAAACCACGAGCGCCTACGCCCATTTGAAGCCCGCCTGCATCCGTTTCTTGAACATTTATTCCAGGCACTTTCGCAAATAATTGCCGACTATTATTGCTAGCTTGGTTGACTGCCATATCAGTAGGCACAATTACTTCATTCTTTTTCGCTGCATATATTCCATCCTCTTCTAGGAAGCGTAAATACCCATGCCCAGTTCCAGATTTTTTTGTGTCTTCAATTTCAACAGCATCTAGTGTCGCTCCCAATGGGGTCATCTCGAATGTGTACGAAGCATTTTGCACAGCAGAGACCTTTTCGATTCTGGTTTGATAACCCTCGATAAACAAGGTTACGATATGCTGACCTTCAGCGATACCAGAAATCCTAATTACACCATTTTGATCTGCTCCAAAAGACTCATATGTATTGTCTAGGAAGGCAATAGCGGTTTTGGATACGGATTTGTCTAAATTAAAGTTGATTATAATTTCTTGAGCCTCAACTACTAATCCGACAATGATGAAGGTTATGGTGAGAAATGGCTTCACGAGTCCAGAGGGGAAATCCATGTTTTTGGTTTCCAGGAGTCTTCTTGCGCAGCCAAATCAATCGTTGAATCAATAAATGGTCTACTTGGCCGACCATTTAACGTTACATATACATTGGCGTAAACGCCATCCACTTCAATGCCCTCAGATCGGTAGTGATCTTTGAGTATTTTGGCATACTGAATGAGTAAGTCTGGCTGAGTACTCACCATTTTCTCTTGAACTGGGGTTAGAAAATCCTTATTGTCAACTTCAATACTTTGCCCTTCAGGGCTGACAACCTTGAATTGTGCATAGCCAGCTTTTTCAATCAACATCACTCTCCATCCGAATCGATAACCTTGTTCATGCCAAAATGGATTGCCATCGTAGGTTAAGTGGCGGAATGGAAATGTTAGCTGAAATACAATAAAACACGTTAGGGGAAAGGGAAGCCATTTACCGAGTTGTCTGGGGGTTTTATAGGATTGCCTAATGGTTGAGGGTGAGCCAAAGAGTCGATTTTGGATGTTTTTGTGTGATTGTTCCGAAAAGAAAATCAGTGTACACCCGATCATGATAAATGGGAACATGCCAATTTGGAAAAACCACCAAGTCATCAGGTGGAAAGCGACCACAAAACCGTATGCTAAAATACGAGTGCGGCTTAAAAGCAGCATGAATGGAATGGTCAGGTCATATAGCGCTCCTGCCCAGCTCATCAGGTACGGGGTGATCTTGAGTTTCATGAATTGACCAATCACAGACAAGTGATCTTGTGCAGGAAGCCAAATTGTCAATGGCATGGCGTGTATCAACCAATCTGCATTTAGCTTCGCAAGACCAGCATAGAGATATACAATAGACAACTGAAACTTGATGAGATTAATAAAACCTATCGGAATTATTTGGCAAACCTGTGTGAGATTAAACCGAACATCGAGGGAATAAAGCCGATTAGCAGGCATAAATATGAGCAGAAACCCAATGACACTCACGAAGTAATAGTGGTTTAAGTAATAAGTGGCGTCAATGAGTTCGATGTAGGTAAATGAAATGAAAAAGACGAGCGCAGACAGACGATATACAAGTCCGAAGGCAATACCAAGGGCACTTAATCCAACGGTAGCGAAGAGTAGGTAATATCCCAGTTCATTGGGCTCGGTGACCCAATGAAAACCGTAATACTTGAGGTGGTGTAATGGTTCTATATACTGCTTTTCGATCCAACCATTAGCCCAGAAGCGTACGACACTGGCAAACATTAAGAGCCCGAATAAAACACGAAAAGTGACCAACGGAGCGATGGACACTTTTCGAGAAAAAACTTTATGTAGTAGACTTAGTCTAATCCCCGTCATTGTCTTGATAGGTGATTTGCACACCTAGCTGTGATGTCATATCTGTTTTTAGGAGGACTACGAGTTGCTCTATTTTATTGTACACCGGATCAAGCTCGCTTGGGTTTTCCTGTATTGTTGTTTTCAGATTGAAAGGCTCCAAGTCATCTTCAATCTCATTGAATAAACGAAGTATGGAAACACTCAACAATACGCCATCTTTTTGGGCATTAATATCGTCGAGATAATCGTCTAATCCAGTACCCTCACCACCTGTGAATGCGTGTTTAATTCCCTTGACATTTTCGATTGCCAATTCGGTAGAATATTCGGAATAAAAACCTTCAAGTTTTTCTATTTGAGTTACGCCCAAGGATTTTTTACCCATTGGAATTCCTATTCGAGCGTTTTTCAAAAGCTCAAATTCATAGTTCAGTTCATTAATTAAATTGCTGATGCTGCTTCCTGCGCTGGATGACGTATTGCTTGCGAATTCATTATTGTAACTTGACCAAGATTCATTTAGTTCGGACGCTCGATCGTAAATGAGCTGTACATTACTTTGGATATAATTGGCCTGTTTGGGATCATTTAACAAAACCGCTACATCATTATAAAGCAAATAATCTATAGCTGGATAACCGTTCGCATCAGAATTTTGCGCACTGTTTAAATCATACGAGCCTGCAGAAATATTGGCATTAATTTGCGCGGTATCCACAGGAAATGTGTTGATTGCCAATCGTAAATTTCTTTCAGCAGCTGGACCAAATTCATATATGGAACAAATATTCCAACTTTTATACGCCTCTAGAAATGCTGACCGGAGCGCGGATAGATTTCCTTCGCTCCGATCAACACTAAAATTTTCAGAAGCTTCTAATAAGGCCGTAGCGTCGTCTTTCCAAGTTTTATAGCTTGGAATTATTACATTGTTGGCAACATTGCTAAGCATGGCCTCTTTATCAAAAGTGTCGACTACGTCTGTAGTATCATCTTCCTTGCAACTAAAGAATCCAACCAGCATTAAGGCCAAAATCCAAAGATTCTTCATTAAAGCACGGTTTTGATATCATCCATTCCATAGATACTGGCCAGCTTATCTCTAGCTGAAGTTAAACCAGCAGTTGTAACCTCATACAGATTACTACCAATGAGAGTTTTGACTTCTAAAATTTCCGCTGCGGTGATGCTTTTCTCTTCATTGTAGGCTAAACAATCGATAAATGCATATGCCTCAGATAATACGTGATTTCGCTCATTATCGTCCGATAGATTATCTATACCATCGTTCAAATAATGTATTGCTGTACCGGCCACAACTTTTTCCCACTCTTCCCGAGCTACACTAATTGATTGATCTCGAAGTTCAAGATCATTTGCATCAATAGCCGCGCGTCCTGTTCTAAAAGCTGTGCTTAGGCTTTCATTTGATCCGATAAGCTCGTCTCTCCCATTACAATATTTAGCCCAGAAGCGGATGTTTTCAGTGTCATCAGGAAAGTCATTTGAAGCTCCAAAATAACCATACCCCTCATCCCAGTGGTGCTGCATTTCAGTCCCAGAACCAGGCTCTATCGTCTCATTATCCACATTCATTTTCTCTGAACCCATATATTTAGAGACAGCTTGGTAGTAAAAAACGGCACCCATTATTGTTTTCTCTATCAACTGAGATGGTTCCCAGCCATTTTCATTGTATAAGCGAGAATCGCTACCATCGTCTGAAGTGACTCGCCCTGCAATCCCATTTTCTCCAGGCGTAATGCTTTTACTAGCATCCACCGCCATTTGAAAATATGACTCAATTAGCGCTTGGTCCGGTGCGAAGCATTTGTCCTTAAGTTGCTTTGAAGAAGAAAAAGAGAAATTACCGTTGGCATTATCTCCAGTATTTTCCCACATTGCAGTAAGTGCGGCCAAATCGAGCTCAACTCCATTTTCGTTTGCTGATTTTACGTAAGTGGTCATTTCCGCCATTTGATTGAGACGATCGGTTTGACCAGAATAGCTTACATTTTCAAAATTATAGGTCTCAGGAACTACCACAGGGGTTACAATTTCTGTCTCATCCCTATCACATCCTGACATTAGTATGACGCATGCCGCCATCACTAAAGTTATACAACTGCTGAATCTCATTTTTATTTATTTAGATTGAATATAAATTAGGCTGCAAACTTATTTTCAGCAACGAGGTAAGGCAATACCACATTTGTGGTATTTTATCAATAAAAGTGGAACTATTCTCCCTTTTTCAGAATGCCCGCTTTCTCACCCATGCGGAAGGCGAATTCCTTCATTTCCTTGCTAATAGCATCGTCTCCGGTAGCTCGCTTGTAAGTGTCGCTCATGCTCAGGAGCATCTGATGAAAAAAGATCTGCATATCATCAATCATCATATCCTTGGTCCAAAGATCGATGCGAAGGGTATTCTTTTCTTCAGAATCCCAAATGATAAGAAAGGCAGCATCGCATTTACCTGTCTCATCATTGTCGCTTGCTTTCCAAGTGATTTCACTTGGGATCTGATTCTCATCGAGAGAAACATTGAATTGAATTGTTGTGTCTTTTTCTGCCATGATTATGGTTTGTATTTGCTTTGATTTAAGATGGTTTGTGCCCCCGTCTGCATGAGCCCTTCTAAATCAACGGGGTCCCGATTATCCATATACGCACGAACGATTTGCCAGCCTATGTAATATCCCATTCGTGATGGCGATTCTTTAACAAGGTCTACCGTGAAGGGGCCGTCATTCGTGAATTTATTTTTTGAATTTGGATCTGAATTAAACAAGAATTCATTATCGATAAAGTGTGCCCAGACCTTGCGCTCATGTTCTTTGGCCCACTGGAGTTCTTTGGTTGTGTATCCAATTTTGAGCGTATCGCCTGTATGGGGTAAAATAGCATCAAGGGAGTATAATATTTTACCTTGATGAATAATGTCTTGCAACAGCGTGGTTTGGCCGAGCTGGGCGGGATACTCTGTTTCCAGCCAACCCTTCATTAACCACGACGTTAGATGTTCATTAGTCATGCGTTTTCTTTGATAAAGTGGCCACTGCAGGTATTCGTAATACTTACAGTCGCGACCAAGAAATAATTCTAGGCAAATGCCCACTTCATTTTCGGTCATGATAAATGGGGAATTAAAACCACCAACGCAGGCCAAATGATTGGGCACCTGTTTCTGAGGGAAATAGTATTTATAGTGACGCCAAGCTGACTCCAATTCCTCTTGCAATGGACCTAAGTCGGCATATTGAGTATTCACCTCAGTAAATACTTCAGAGAAATTAGGGTGTGTAACGAAAGACCTAATAGCTGCAAAAAGGTTGGAATCGGTCACCTTTCCTAAATTCAGCACATCTTGAATATAGTGGGTATAGATTGCGGTATGCTCGTCAAGCAATCGAGGGTGCTCACGTCTGAATGAAACCGGGGTCATTTTTGCCCATAGACTGTCAAGGCGTTCCATCGAAACTTCGATTTCTATCTGCGAAGTGTCAATGTTGAGCTTGTCATCATCACAGCTAACTAAAAACAATTGGATAAAAAGTAAACAAAGGGCTGTTTGAAGTGTGTGTTTCATGAGGGTGAAAGCGCGTTTGAGCAGGACTAAATTTGTGGCAAATGTAATTGCACGTATCATGACTATGCGGCCAAACTTTATTGTGAATGTTTTTATTATGTGTGGATTACTATCGCTGACCACCGCTATGAGCGCTCAAAGTGATATGGATGATCGAAAATTTCGATTTGGTTTAATGGCAGCTCCAAATTTAGGCTGGCTGCGACCAAATATTTCCGAACTTGAACGAGATGGACTCCAATCTAGAGTTGGTTTTGGCTATGGCGTGATGATGGATTATAAATTTAGTGATAGCCCAAATTATTTGCTTAATACTGGATTTAACATTACATCTGGTGGTGGAGGTCTTTCAGAACCATGTCAAGAGGTAGTGGTAAAGTCGGATACCTTTTTTACTTTTAATGGGACCAATAGCAGAACCTATCGAATGCAATATTTAACTGTCCCCATACTCCTGAAAATGCGGACGGGAGACATCGGTTACTTGAGCTATTTTGGAGCTATTGGATTTGATCTTGGTTTTAGAACGAGAGCCCGAGTTGACAATGATTACACATGGCTTGGCAATAGCGTATTGCAACCGGCTGATCAAAATGATGAGGAGGTAAAAAATGAAATTAACTTTTTAAGGCTAGGGGTCAACGTTACTCTTGGTGCGGAGTACAATCTCACAGGAAATACAAATGTTTATGCTGGATTAAGTTTCCACAATGCTTTTACTAATATGTTTAATGGTAAGGATATAAATCGTGTTCTTAAGCCTGCATCTAACGGTAATGGAAGTCCTGAACTTGATGCATCATCAGGAGACGTTATTGAAAGTCAATTGAAACGTGCCAACCCGTTTCTCTTGTCATTCGATGTAGGAGTATTTTTCTGATGCAAAAACAAAGTATAGTCGATCATATTGTTTCATGGCTTCAAGCCTATTCGGATAAATCAAACACGAATGGATTTGTGATTGGGGTTTCGGGTGGAATTGATTCGGCCATAACCTCAACGCTCGGAGCGAAAACAGGGATGCCATTGATTTGTGTGGAAATGCCGATACATCAGGCTCAATCACAAGTTGACAGAGCAGAGGATCATATTGCTTGGTTGAGAAGTCATTTCGATCATGTATCAGTGACACGTGTAGAACTGACCAAGGTATTTGATGATTTGGTAAAGGCACTACCTGAAAGCAAAGAGCAAAATTTGGCCCTCGCTAATACGCGTGCTAGACTAAGAATGACCACTCTTTATCATGTGGCCGCGCAATATGGTATGTTAGTATTGGGTACCGGCAATAAGGTGGAAGATTTTGGAATAGGATTTTATACCAAATATGGCGATGGTGGAGTGGACCTGAGTCCTATTGCAGATTTGAATAAAACAGAGGTTTATTCCATCGGCAAGCACATGGGCATCATACAAAGCATTATTAATGCTCCTCCAACGGATGGGCTATGGGGGGACGATCGCACAGACGAAGATCAGATTGGAGCTTCTTACCCTGAGCTGGAATGGGCGATGCAGTTTTCAGGAGACGAGGAGGGATTAAATTCTAGACAACGCGAGTTGCTGAAAATCTATCGCAGGCTGAATAGAGCCAATAAGCACAAGATGGTTCCTGTACCCGTATGTGAAATTCCAGATTCGTTGCGTTAAGCCATGACCTGAAGAATCTCCCATTCTCCAAGCTCAATCTTCGGCTCTGCAACTTTGTATTTTACCACCTTAATATCTCCAGTTTTTACATCTCGAATCTCAACCTTGTCATTTCGGCCTGGCTTCTTATCCACCCTTACTGGCTCTTTTTTGACCTCCGCTTGTTGCTGAGTATTTTGCCCAACCCTGGGGTCAGGCGCACTGCCTGGAGCAACTTCTTGCTTGGTAGCCGATACTCGAGACAAGTCGCTATCCAACTGAGGGCCTTGTGTGGCGTGTGCGGCTTGCTGATTTGGCAAACTCGCTCTAAACAAGAAACTTACAATTTCACGATTTACTTTATCCATCATCTGTTCAAACAGATTGAACGATTCAAACTTATAGATAAGCAAAGGATCTTTTTGCTCATAAACCGCATTCTGTACAGACTGTCTCAGATCATCCATTTCGCGGAGGTGCTCTTTCCACTGAGCATCAATCATGGCTAGCGTAGTCGTCTTTTCGAGCTCAAGTTTGATTGGACGCCCCTCTTTGGTCAAGGCATCTTCCATATCAACCACAATGGGCAATCCGCGCTTACCATCGGTGAGTGGAATTTCTATGTTTTTAAACTGCTCTCCTTGAGTTTGATTGACACGTTCGATAACCGGAAGTGCGAGTTGAGAAACTAGTTTGTTTTTCTTTTCATAATGCCCCAATGCTTTACTGAAAACCAAATCAGTCAATTCTTGATTTGATCGGTTCAAGAATTCTTCTTCGTTCAAAGGACATTCAAGCGTTAAGGTAGTGAGGAGTTCCATTTCAAACCCTTCATAATCTCGTGCCTCTTGATACTCTGTGACAATGGAAGAACACACATCGTGAATGGCATTAGCGGTTTCTACACCCATACGCTCACCATGCAACGCGTATCGCCTTTTCTTATAGATTACCTCACGCTGCGAATTCATGACGTCATCATATTCGAGCAAACGTTTCCTTACCCCAAAGTTGTTTTCCTCTACCTTCTTCTGAGCGCGCTCAATGCTCTTACTCACCATGCTGTGCTGAATTACTTCTCCTTCTTCGAGGCCCATTCTATCCATCAATTTGGCAATACGCTCTGAACCGAATAAGCGCATTAAATGGTCTTCAAGCGATACAAAAAACTGCGATGATCCTGGGTCACCCTGTCTGCCCGCTCGACCTCGAAGCTGTCTATCTAC